>Ga0207421_10000581_pt1 | contig 47346 bp, 42 predicted proteins | sample SodLakKL_010_SED_4_FD_187542 | JGI IMG/M metagenome (GOLD analysis project Ga0207421, IMG submission 187542) | Alkaline sediment microbial communities from Lake Tanatar, Kulunda Steppe, Russia - 8KL_010_SED (SPAdes) (version 2) | ecosystem: Environmental > Aquatic > Non-marine Saline and...
GGGAAGTTTCTCCTTTAAAAAGGTTTTACACTGTGGTGGTTATGATGAGGCGGTATTTTAAACAAAAGCTTTTTTATTGATGGATTTGCGGAATTCCTGAGGAGTGATCCGGCCGGCTTTCTATAAAGAGATAAACATTGTATAATATATGAATGAAGGGAGTAGTTAGCGGCCTGGTGGCGCTCCTGGACTTCAAATCCAGTGGCAGGGCAGCCCCCTGCGGTGGGTTCGATTCCCATCTACTCCCGCCAGAATATCCATATATATTTTTAATAAGCTCTGCCCTTTAGAATACCCCCCTTAACCTAAGGAGGGTATTTTTATTTAGATCAAATTCATGGCCAGGGTTAATTTTTACTTTACAGTTAGGACACTACAATTTTCAGCTTCTTGAACTACAGCACTACTGACACTGCCAAGGAATAATTTTTGCAAACCGCTTTGACCTCTACTACCAATAGCAATAATGTCAAATCCTTCTTCGCGGGCTGTTTTTACGATAGTATCTGCAGGATGCCCTTCTTTAAAAATTATCCGGGTCTTAATATTCTTTTCTTCAAAATATTTTTTGGCTTCCTCCAAAATCTTGTTTGCTTCATTCTTGTTTTCTTCCAGGATTTCCCTGAATCTTTCCATGTCTTCCCGAGTTGGGGCATAGGCTTCTCCCCGGGGCAAAGCAGAAAGATTTACTCTTTCATCATAAACGTGAATAATGGCTGCTTCATCAACATTGCATCCTTCGGCGATAATGGCGGCTTTCTCTAATGCTTTTTGGCTGTGCTTTGATCCATCTGTACACACTAAGATTTTCATATAACATCGCTCCTTTAAAAATTTCTAAATAATTATCAACCTGCTTCTTATTTATATTACCATATATAATAAAATAAGGAGAAATGGGGACATTAGGTGCTTTTTTTAAAGGGTGGATTTAGTATAATTATACTATAGCAGTTATAATCATGACTTTTATAATCCCCAATCAAGAGATGGTTAAAAAATTTATTACCGGGAGGAGTATAGATAATTAATGAATTTTCCATGCAAGATAGCCATTCTTATTTTTGATGATGTTGAAGTGCTGGATGTTTGTGGCCCTTTTGAGGTATTTTCCATAACAAAAGACAATCAAGAGCAGAAAGCTTTTGAAGTAATGATCGCAGCAGAAAATGAAGCACCGGTTTTAACCAGGAATCAATTAAGTATTAACCCTCATTATACAATCACTAATTGCCCTGCACCTGATATCTTGTTAATCCCTGGAGGGCCGGGGACCCGTAGAGAAATGGGAAATGACAACCTGTTGAACTGGATAAAGTCATGTTCAAAACAAAGCAAGTTAACTTTATCAGTTTGTACCGGCTCATTATTACTGGGAAAAGCCAACTTGTTAGACGGCCTGGAAATAACCACCCACCATGGAGCGCTGGATTTGTTGAAAGAAGTGGTGCCAAATGCTGTGATACGAAAAGATAAAAGAATTATTGACAACGGCAAGTTTATTGTTTCAGGGGGTATTTCTGCAGGAATTGATATGTCCTTATATGTGGTAGCAAAATTGCTTGGCAAGGATGCAGCCATGAAAACTGCTGAGTATATGGAATATAGATGGTTGATAGATGATTTAGGAGTTTGTTGAAATTTAGCTTCTTCAAAACCGCTGGCAGAACAGCTAAATACTTAAAGGGGAGGATGCATAAAGGTGGATTTAAAAGAACTGAGCAGGGAGCAGCTGGAATACCTGCTCACAGATTTTGCAAAGCGGTGGCTGGCCCACGACGGGTTATGGTTTCAGCAGGTTGAGCAGGCTCATGGAATAGACGAGGCCATTAAGCTGGATGCCGGGGCGTGGGAGAATTTTACGGTAAATGAAGCCAGGCGGATCATGAAGTTTTTGGGGCTCGAGCCGGGAGGGGGGCTTGATGCCTTAAAAAAAGCCCTGCATTACAGGATGTACAGTTTAATTAACCGGCAGGAAATAATTGAAAAAGATCCTAATACAATTATTTTTAAGATGAACGACTGCCGGGTGCAGTCGGCCCGCCACCGCAAGCAAATGCCTGAATTCCCCTGCCGACCGGTAGGGCTGGTTGAGTATGCCGGTTTTGCCCGCACCATTGATCAACGCTTTGAAACCAGGTGCCTTTATTGCCCCCCCGGGGAGCACCCGGAGGGCAGCTACTGTGCCTGGGAATTTACCTTGAAAGAATAATAAAGCTGGGTAGAGGGCATTGCCGCCTGTAGCATTAACAACCTGCTTTCCATGGGTGACATATTATCATGATCATTAACAAGGTGACATTATCACGTACTAACCACATATTTTTTCAAACACCGGTTGCATAATTATAATATTATGATATAATAATAGAGACAGGAGGGACCTGGAATGGATACGCTGGAGGAAATGAATACGATCAGGGAAAAGGCAACCCTGCTTAAAGCCCTTTCAAACCCGGTCAGGTTGTGTATTGTCCATGAATTAATAAAACGTGGAGAGTGCAATGTATCGTCCATGCAAAATTGCCTGGAACTTTCCCAGTCAACCGTGTCTCAACATCTTGGCCGGTTGAGGGATATGGGTATTATAACCTGTGAACGCAAGGGGACAGAGGTTTTTTACCGTATTTCCAGCGAAGAAGCAGCAGAAATTGTCAGGGCCCTCTTTTAAACAGTTATATTGGCATTCTTTAAGATTTGCCGGAAGGAGGTTTATTTATGTTGCAGGTAACTGAAACAGCAGAGAAAAAAATCAGCGAGGTTTTGGAGCAGGAAAAAGAAGTCGATGATGCGTATGTCCGTATTTATGTGAGCGGAGTTGGCTGAGGAGGTCCCAAGTACGGCCTGACTCTGGATGAGTCGGTTCAGGAAGAAAAAGATATAGTTGAAGAAAAAGGGACCGTAAAATTTGCTTACGACAAAAGCATTGCCGGTTATCTTGAGGGCAAGCTCATCGATTTTCATGAAGGCCCGCGCGGCGGCTTTTCGATTACCGATGGCGCTCCAGGTGACTCCTGTGATGGCTGTTCATGTTAACTTTTATGAAGTTTTTGCTTGATGATGTCAAATAAAACAGGAGGTTTGAAAATGGCTACAAAAAAAGAGCAGGTGTATAAATGCCAGGTATGCACCAATGTAGTTAAAGTTGTTGAAGAAGGTGTAGGCACCCTGGTTTGCTGTGACGAACCGATGGAACTGCAGTCATAAAAATTTGGGCTGCAGGATGCTTTACTGGTAAGACAAAACTTTCCCTACTAAAAACCGGGCGCCCCCTGATCAGGGCCCCCGGTTTTTTTATAACTACCCCTTATCTGCTTTAACTGCCTGTCCTGCCTGGCCAAATCTTAATTTAAAAGGTGTATAAGGATGTTATTAAACTCTATTTAAAACTTGTTGAAAGGACTATTCCAGCAGCAGTGGAAGCAAAGCGGCGGCAATTAAGGTCAGCCCTGTAAGCTGATAGACCTGGATCGTCTTGGCATTTGCTTCTATTAACCGGGGAATATTGTCGAAGTGCCGGCGGGCTACTTTAACCGCCCGCACGGCCAGGGGAAGACTGATAAAAGGCAGCAGCCATAAAAAGTTTCCACTTACCAGGGCCAGGATAAGCAAAACCAGGTAGGCCAGCCCAAAAAGTGCGGCAAAAACAACGACTCCCTTTTCTTTGCCCAGCCGGACTACCCCGTTCATCTTGCCCCCTTTAAGATCGGCTTCATAATCGGGATACTGGTTGATCCAGAGTACGTTGGCAATGATAAACCCGAGCGGCAGGGATACGGCAATTACTTCTGTGCTGATAGTATGGGTTTGAACCAGGTAGGCGCCGGTTGTGATCAGGGGTCCGAAATTAAAACCCACTATCGCCTCCCCGACCCCGCGGTAGGCAAATTTAAATGGAGGCAGGCTGTAAAAAAGGGCGAAAAAAACGCCGGCCAGGCCGATCCAGAGCACGGCAAATTCCCGGTGAAAAACAACATACAAGCCGAGCAAAGATCCGGCCGTGATTGTAACTGCACCGATCAGAAGGTTTTCTTTGAGGGTCAGTTTTCCGTCGATAATAGTTTTTTTGCCTCCGCTGAAGGGGGTTCTTTTATCGGGAGTGACAAACCGGTCCACGCCGCTTAAAAAATCAATGTATTCATTGATGGCATTTTTTCCGATTTCCAGCAGGTAGATAGCCACCACCCCGACTAGGAACCAGTACCAGCTAAAACTGCCCAGGTGTGAGTAAGCAACAGCGGCTCCTACGGCCATGGGGATTGTGGAAGCAATCCATATTTTAGGGTCTGATATTTGCCAGAAACCTTCCCAAAAACGTTTAGAATCACAGCTGAGCATGACCTCTCTCCTTTAACTGTCAACTCGTTTCGGTGTGTTCAGTGTTGTCGAGGCCGAAAGCATGGTGGACTGTCCTGACCCCGAGCTCTCCGTATTTTTCTTCGATGACGCAGGAGATGCGATATTCGGAAGTGCTGATCATCTCAATATTGATGTTTTCTTCAGAAAGGGCCTTAAACATCCTGGCCGCCACGCCGGGGTTGGTTTTAATCCCGATCCCGACAGCCGAAACTTTGACGATATTGTTGTCGGCCTTCACCTCCAGGGCCCCGATTTTTTGGGCCACTTTGTTGACCAGCTCGCTGGCCTTGTTCAGGTCGGTGGTGGGAATGGTGAAGGTAAGGTCGGTATAGCCGTCGATACTGACGTTTTGGATGATCATGTCAACGTTGATGGCTGCGTCGGCAAGCGGTTCGAGTATCTGATAGGCGATGCCCGGCCGATCGGGGATCCGGATCAAAGAAATCTTGGATACATTTCTCTCCAGGGTGACGCCCTTGATAATAGAGTTTTCCATAATTTCCTCCTCATTGACAATCCAGGTTTGCCTTTCCCCGTTAAAGGAAGACTTGACGACCAGGGGAACCTGGTATTTTTGAGCCAGCTCGATCGAGCGGACATGCATTACCTTGGCGCCCAGCCCGGCCAGCTCCAGCATTTCGGAATAGGATATTTTTTCAATGTGGCGGGCCCGCGGGCAAATATTCGGATCGGCGGTATAGACCCCGTCCACATCGGTGTATATTTCACAGCAGTCGGCTTTTAATGACGCTGCCAGGGCCACCGCCGTGGTGTCGGATCCACCCCGGCCCAGGGTAGTAATGTTTCCGGATTCTGATACGCCCTGGAAGCCGGCCACGACCGGTGTAATTTCCTCATCTAAAACCTGGTTAAGGATATCGGGTTTCAGATCGATGATGCGGGCCTTGGTGTGGACATTGTCCGTTACCAGGGGAAGCTGCAGGCCGGTAAAGGACCGGGCCCGGTGACCAAGGCTTTCCAGGGTGATAGCCAGAAGAGCTGAACAGGCCTGTTCGCCGGTGGCGAGCAGGGCATCCTGCTCCCTTCCGGCCGGCATGGGCGTTATTTCTTCCGACAGCTTAAGGAGTCGGTTGGTTTCCCCTCCCATCGCTGATACGACCACTACAATCCGGTCGCCTTTGTCCCTGGCTGAGGATATTGCCCAGGCTACCTGGCGGATATGGTCCAAAGAGGCCACGGAACTGCCCCCATATTTCCTGACAATTAAGGCCATTATAAAAAACCACCTTTGCTGCGAAGAAAACTGCTTTTAAAATGAATGTTATTATTCTCTCATATTTGCGGCATCGGCACAAGGTTTTTTTGCCTTTTCTAAAGCATTTCTATGAATGCCTCCAGCCTTGTTTTTATGGCCTCGGCCGGCTCAAAGCTGTAATTGTCGTCAATTAAAACCATCGGCAGCCCTGCTTCCTTTAAGTAATCCCGCAGGTCGGGATAATCAAACTTGTGCGGATCGCAGAAAGAAATAATATAACCGACCACCCCGTCGACCTTGTACTCACGGGCCCGCTCCAGGAGGTAATTAAACCGTCCCACGCCTGGACCGCGGTTGGTCCTTGGGCACTGGAAATTGATAAAATAATGCTCGGTCAGACCGTCATACGGATCTTCTGTGGAGGGCACATCCTTTTCCCAGGTCCTGAACCCGATGCAGGTATCGTCACAGACTACCTTCCCGCCGGCTTCTTCAATTATTTTGTAAAGCACGGGGCTGTCCATGATACTACCCCAGATCATGATCCGGGGAACTTTTTCTTTCGCTGCTTCCCGCCGCTTAAAATCGTGCACGGCCGACTCAAGGAAGCCGGTGTACTCTTCCGGCGGCAGGACGCCCCCGGCCATCAAGATCTCGAACACTTCGCTTCCTTCCACTGGTGGCCGGTCGTATTTCCGGAGCTTATAGATCTTGCGGATCAGGGAACGGTTTTTGTTATACAGGTTGATCGTTTCCTGTAGCTGTCCGGTTGATACTTTTTGCCCGGTAAAGTGCTCTACATTTTCCCGGAAAAAACCCAGCTCCCGTTTGAAAAAGTCCCTGGCCCAGGGGGTAAGCTGGTGGGGAACGTTAAACAGGTAAGAGAAGTCGAGGGGATGGTAGTAGGTCCAGATCCCGTAAAGCCTCTGGACCATGTCACAGCTGTGCGAAATAACCAGGCCGTCTAAAAAATCCAATTCCCCTTCCGCGGCCCGGGCCAGGATACTGCGCACATAAGTGCAGCCGTATGGTTCGACATAAGCATCGGCCGCAGAAGTGTCTCTGCCCGGCCGGCCCGTGATCCGGTAGGGAATAGCCCCGGCGGCGGAGATAATTTCGGGCGGGGCAAAGCAGCATAAATAACCGATTACCGGTTTTTTGGTTCTTTCCTTCAGGTGCTGGACCAGGTTTTCGTTTTCCGCGGTTGTGAAGCTGTGTTGGTTAAATTGAAACCGGTTAGAGCTCATCAATTTCCCCCCTTTGCCTGGCTTTATCCATAGTTTCCAGGAAGGCATGCAGCCTGGTTTTGATCTGGGCGTCCGACCAGAAGCGGGGGTCGGCCATATCGCTTTCAAAAATCAGGGAAGGGACGTTCATTTTAGCCAGCATGTTCCTGGTGTGGACTTCTCCAAACGATACAGCCCGGCAGGAGCGGGTCAGATGCATCAGGCCCCCGGTAAGGCTGTAATCGTTCACCAGTTCTTCCAGCAGGCTGCTGCCCGAGAAACCGCCGAAAACGGCCGGGTTGCACAGCTCGGGCATCGTCTCCGAACCATACTCGTGCATTTTCAAAGCCCTTTGCCAGGTGCGGCGCACAATTGCCTCCAGGGGGTCACTCAGGTCGACTTCGAAATGATCTCCCACATTGTAGGTTGATTCGTAGGCGACCACGGCTCCCAGGGATTCCAGGTAATTAAATAAGCCCATATTAAACCAGGGCGGGAGCCCAAACCAGATCAAGCGGTACTTTTCGTCCTCTACCACCCCGATGTTGCGTTCAACCCGGTCTTTAACCTCTTCGTACATTTCCCTGTAAAATTCCACCGCGTCTTCATCACCGACCAGGTACATCTGAGGGATGATGGCGTGAAAATAGTCGGTGGAGCCCATCGGGGAAGGTATGGCCTTCCGCAGGGCCAGGGTGTCGCGCCAGTAGGCCAGGGCTTCGTGGGAGCGCTCCATGATTTCCCGCAGATGGCCAAGGTCGAGTTTTTTGCCGGTTTGTTTTTCCAGGAATTCGATCTGGCCGGCCAGGTCTTCACGGAGCAGGGTCAGGTAATGTTCCTCAATGCGCGGATCATGGGGATCGATGTCCCACGGCGGGGCCAGGGGATCGGTACAGTAGATTGGGATGTCAAAAAAGCGGGTTGCTATCGACTGGAACCACTTCCAGCGCGGTTCGCAGACAAAACCCGAGCCGAGAAGCATGGCCGGATTGCCCATGCCCCCGGGGAGCGGCGATTCTTCAGGGGCTTCGCCCCTTTCCCTGTACAGCTTGCAGTAGCCCATGGTGTTGGTAACATATGAACAAAGTTCGGGCGAATAGCCGTCGTTTTCGGCCACTTCTATAAAATGGGGAGCCACCTGCCGGCTGGCACACATGGTCCCGAAGTTTTCCGGCCATTCGAACAACAGATCAAAAGCCTTAAGCAGTTCCGGCGGAATGCCGACCATGCACCAGGCCACCGGTTCGTTGCTGAACTTGCGTTCCATCATGCGCATGAAAAAGCGGGGGAGCATCTCTTTCATCTTTTTAGTTGTCTCCAGGTGGCGCCTGGCGCGGCTCATTTCGCTCTGTGACATTAAGCAAAACCTCCTGCCTGACGGTTAATAGTCATCCTGAACTTTTAAAGTTATATAAACAGATAATGAAGACCACTAATAAATTCTCGGGCCTGCTTTAATATTCCTGCACCGGTCCCTGCATTTCGTTGACAGTCGTTTGTAGACGTGCTAACTTAATACTACTGACTTGTAAGCGAAAGAGGTGATAGCAATGAATAAACTCAAATTAGGCCTGCCGGCGGGAAGCCTGCAGAATACCACCCTGGAAATATTCAGAAAAGCAGGTTTCAACATCCAGATCGGCGATCGCTCCTATTATCCCTACATTGACGACGAGGAGATCGAGTGTGTCCTGATGAGGGCCCAGGAAATACCAAGGTACGTGGAAGAACAGGTTTTGGATGTGGGGTTGACCGGAAAGGACTGGATCAATGAAACTGCGGCCGATGTTAAAGAATTGACCGACCTGAATTATTCCAAGCGGGGCCTGCGCCCGGTCCGGCTGGTCCTGGCCGTGCCCAACGACTCGGAGATCAACAGCGTGGAAGACCTGGAAGGCAAGCGAATTGCGACCGAACTGGTCGAATCCACCAGGCGTTACCTCAAAGAAAAGGGCGTAAATGCTTCCGTTTCTTTCTCCTGGGGGGCAACCGAAGTCAAGCCGCCCCTCCTGGCAGACGCCATAGCTGAACTGACCGAAACCGGGCGTTCCCTGAAAGCAAACCAGCTGCGGATTATTGAAACCATCCTGGTTTCTACCCCCCGCATTATCATGAACCGCACCAGCTACGGTGATCCCTGGAAAAGAAAAAAGGTTGATCGGATGGTGACCTTGCTCAAAGGGGCCCTTTTGGCGGAGCAAAAAGTAATGCTCAAGATGAACGTCCACTCCAGCAACCTTGATCGGGTCATAGAACTGCTCCCGGCGTTGAGAAAACCCACTATTTCCAACCTGATTGCCGACGAATGGGTGGCCGTCGAAAGTGTGGTTGAAGAAAAGAAGGTGCGGACTTTAATTTGTGAACTGCAGGAAGCCGGCGCTGAAGGGATCCTGGAGTTTCCGATGAATAAAATAATTCCATAGCGGACAACAGAAAAGAGGGGAAAATATGGAAAGAGAAGCCCAGTCTAATTTTGGCGAACGTTTAAAAGAAGCAGCCGCCAGGCCACAGGTGCTCTGGGCGGTGGTTGCCATTTTGCTCATAGCAGTGGTGGTAATGGGTGTTTTAATGCCCCAACAGGCTTCAGGGGATGACCGGGTAGCGGCCGTAGTTAACGGCGATCCGATTATGAAGGACGAGCTTTTTGACATGATGTACGCCCAGGAAGGCAAAGAAATCCTCGATCAGCTCATTACCAGGCAGTTGATTATCCAGGAAGCGGCCAGGCTTGGGGTTGAGGTAAGTGAAGAAGACGTGGATGAAGAAATCGATAAGATTATTGATGAAAGTTTTATGGGTTCGGAAGAAGAATTTTTGATGCTCCTGGACCAGTACGGGGTAGCTATCGAAGTTTTTCGCGAGGATGCCCGCCTGAATATGCTGGCCCGTGAAATAGCCATGGCCCAGACCGACTTTACCGATGAGGACGCTCGGGAGTTTTTTGAAGAGCACCGTCACCTCTACGAGCAGCAGGAAGAAGTGGAAGCAAGGCATATCCTGGTCGAAACCGAGGATGAAGCCGAAGAAGTAGCCCTCCTGCTTGAAGAAGGAGAAGATTTTGTCGAGCTGGCTGCTGAATATTCAACCGACTCGTCCAACAAGGATGACGGCGGTTATCTCGGTTCTTTTGCACGGGGCAGGATGGTCGAACCTTTCGATGAGGTGGCTTTTTCACTGGAGGTCGGTGAACTGAGCGAACCGGTCGAAACCCAATTCGGCTATCATATTATTGAAGTGCTTGATCGCCGGGAAAAGGAAGAGCTTGAATACGAAGATGTAAGCGAGCAGGTGATGGAAGCCATGGCCGATGAACAGGTTTCAATTATCCTGAACGAACTGCTGCCCGAGCTTTATGAACAGGCAGATATTGAATATATGATCTAAGAAGTTTTTTTACCTGGAGCGGCCCTTAGCCAGCTTGAAAGCGGCCCGGTGGGCCTCAATTTCCAGAGAATCGTCAAGCTCGCGGAGGGTGATATCCTGGTGACGATAAGCCAGCGCTTTTTGCAGCAGGTGGTCTGTCAGCCAGGGGTTTTTAGGTAGAAGAGATCCGTGCAGGTAGGTGCCGATTACGTTGTTGTAAACGGCACCTTCTGTTTTGTCGGTGCCGTTATTACCGTAACCGTATAATACCTTACCAAGGGGTTGCAGGTTTTCTCCCAGGTAGGTTCTTCCTCCGTGGTTTTCAAAGCCGACCAGGGTTCGGGCCGGACCCCAGAGGGAACAGCTAATGGCGGCATTGCCAATCAACCTGCCTTTACCGGGTTCGGTGTAAAGGTCGATAATCTCAAGGCCTCCGATCTTTTCGCCACGAGCGGTGGTGTAATAACTGCCCAGAAGCTGGTATGAACCGCAGACGGCAAAAATGACCATGTTTTCTTCTGCCGCCCTGCGCATTTCAGCGCTGCGTCCTTTTAAGTCTTCGGCCACCAGTTTTTGATCGCTGTCCTGCCCGCCGCCCATAAACAATAAATCGCAGGAAGAAAAATTGATCCCGTCCCCCGGCCCCACGGGGACGATATTAACCTCGATCCCGCGCCACCGGGCCCGGCGGCAGAGGGCCAGCATGTTTCCCCGGTCGCCGTAGAGGTTTAAATGATTTGGGTAGAGGTGATATATATTTATTTTACCCGTCATGATTCCTCCCAGTAGGGACTCCCCAGGCCCATTTTATTGAGGTGCCCCCTCATTTCCAGCATGGCCGTATAGGTGGGCAGGATAAAAAGCCTGCCGCCCGGTGCAGTTTGCTCCAGGGCCCGTTCGATGGCCCGGCCGGTATTTTCTTCCACTAAAACCTGCCCCGGTTCGAAACCGGCATATTTAAAGCGGACGGCCATGTCCCAGGCCCGCAGGCCCGAGGCTATAACGGCAGGAAACCGATCTTTAACTGCAGAAAGCTGTTCAAAATCAACGTCCCAGAGCCACGACACATCGGTTCCATCGGCAATTCGGTCATTAATGGCCACCACCAGGTTTATCTGTCCGGTCCGGTTTAGGACTGTACGCAGCACTTCATTGGCCCCGACCGGGTTTTTGACCAGGGCCATTACTATTTCCCGGCCCTCTTTTTCAAAACGCTCCATCCTGCCAAATGAAGGGGTTGCTTCTTTTAAGGCTGAGCTGATGATCTGGCTGGAAATGTCCAGGGCCCGGGCACAGGTTACCGCTGCCAGAACGTTGTAGAGGTTGTATATTCCGAGCAAAGGGACTTCGAGCTGCAGGATTTGATCGGGAAGGCTGACCCGGATCCGGCTTGTGCCCGAGGCACCTTCCTTTAGATCCGTCAGCTTGACATCCGGCTCTGGGCGCCTGTAATTGCAACCGGGGCACTGGTAGTGCCCGAGATGGGCAAAGTAGATCCGGGTGTAATCAAGCTTGTGAAAACAAACCGGGCATGTTTTTAAATCCTGTCCGGTATTTTCAAACCGGTCCGGCGGAAGTTCAAGGTCTAACCCGTAGGTCCATCTGCTGGCATTTGTGTTCTTCTTTAGGGAAGCAAGGGAAGGGTCGTCGGCATTAATGACCTGGAAGCTTTCCGGCGGCAATGTGTCAAGGCCTGCTTTGATCAGGGCCTGGATGGAATCAATTTCACCAAAGCGATCGAGCTGGTCCCGGAAGATGTTGGTGACCACTACCCCGCGGGGCTGCAGGGCGGCAGCGATGCCCGGGAAGGCTCCCTCGTCCACTTCCATTACCGCCATGTCCCCGTCAATGCGTCCTGTCAAGGAAGAGTTTTCAATCAAGGTCGATGCCACACCCCAGGACATGTTGGAACCGGATTGGTTGTGGATGCATTTTAAGCCTGCTTTTTCCAGGATCCCATCGATTAAGGAGGCGGTGGTGGTTTTGCCGTTGGTCCCCGTTACCATTAAAGTGCCTCTTTCCAGCCGGGCGGCCAGCTTGAAGCTCAGTTCAGGATCGACTGCGAGTGCCACCCTTCCCGGCAGGGTGGTCCCGCCTTTTCCCAGCCTCCTGGTCAGGGTGATCAGGATTTTCCCGATCCACAAGGCTCCCAGCAGCCGCAAACCGGGTAGTCTGCGGCCGGTGGCTTTGTTATGCTGATTTTGCCGCTGGTTGTTACCTGCTTCCAAGCTTTTCACAGCTCACTTCTTACAATTTTGACATGCACTGGACCATGTCAGCCCTGGTAACAATGCCGATCAGCTTCTTTTCGCTGTTTACAACCGGGACCCGGTTGATGTTGCGGCGGTTCATTAACCTGGCAATGTCCGTGGCCTCGGCTTCTTCATTAACGGTGTATACTTTTCTGGTCATTACTTCGCTGACCCGAGTTTGATGGAGGGTTTCTATGCCCTTCTGCATTGAAGCCAGCTCTGAAACGTCGGCATAAGGAGATATCCACCCGGAAAGGTTGGCCTTTGGCACGACGTTGATTTTTTGGGAATACCGGAGTATGTCGGCATCCGAAATGATCCCAACCAGCTTTTCTTCGCTGTCGACGACAGGTACTCCGCTAAAACGGTGCTTGGCCAGCAGTTCGATGGTGTCCTGCAGGGTCTTGTCTTCGTGAATGCTGACCGGCGGCGAACTCATTATTTCCTTGGCTGTTTGCATTTTGAACCTCCGAATATATTAAATGTAAATACAATTATTAATTAATTCTATAGTTCTCATTGGTTTCCTGCATTGCCTGGCTCCGGGGCTTTTTTCTACTGGCCGAATTTCAGGGCGTCTACAAAGATATCCTGGAAATCCCTGCGGGTTGAAAGCTCGAGGTGCTCTACCTGGTCAGGAAGGGCAAAAGCCCGTTCTCGAATTTTCTTTGAGGCCAGGGCCATCCGGGAACCGTCGCCGGCCGCATTTCCCACCGCGATAATTTTTTCCAAAGGAAGCTGGGGTAAAAGCCCGATAGTCAGGGCACTTTCCTTGCGGACGTAGTTTCCGAAAGCGCCGGCCAGCAGGACTTCATCGAGCTCTTGTTCGTCAATTTCCGCTTCTTTTAGCAGGATTTTTAGTCCGGCATAAATCGCCCCCTTGGCCAGCTGTAATTCGCGCAGGTCGCCTTGGCTGAGGACGATATCGTCACCGGTTTCTGAATCGCTGCCCGGAACCAGGATAAATTCAAAACCGCTTTCCCCGCGATTTAACCTGTTCTTGAACTTCTCGGGTAGTTGATCCGGGTTTTCCTCTGGGTTGATAATGCGTCCGGTGGCATCGATTAAACCGGAATCGACCAGGGCGGCGGCGGCGTCGATCAGCCCTGAGCCGCAGACACCCTTTGCGGGGGCGTCGTCGATGGTGCTGATCTCAAAATCATCGTTGACATACTGCACCGCTTCGACAGCTCCCGCCGATGCCCGCATGCCCTGTTTGATCTGGGCTCCTTCAAAAGCCGGGCCGGCGGCGGTAGAGCAGGCCATCAGCCTGCCGTTGGCGGCCAGGACCAGCTCGCCATTGGTGCCGATGTCGATGGCGGCGCATTTGCTGGTTCTTTTATCCATTTCGGTGGCCAGGATTACGCCCAGGGTGTCCGAGCCGACGTAGCCGGCGATGTTGGGCAGAAATATGACCCGGCCGGCCGGGTTAATGTCCAGGCCCAGCGTTGATGCTTCCACTTCCAGGGCCCGGCTGTAGGCCGGGATAAAGGGGGCTGGGGCCAGGTAGGTCGGATCCACCCCCATGAACAGGTGGCTCATGGTGGTATTGCCGACCGCGACTATCTCATAAACCCTGTCTTTGGCCACTTTTGTTTGCTTTAAGAGTTCCTTTATGATCGTGTTGGCCGCTTCTATAACCTTCTCCTGGAGCTGTTTTAAATTTTCTTTTCCTTCCGAAGCATGGTTAATCCGGGAAATGACGTCGGCTCCGTAGATGTTCTGGGGGTTGGTTTCAGCTGCCACGGCTATAACTTCCGCTTTGTGCAGGTCGAGCAGAGAGCCCATAATTGTGGTGGTGCCAATGTCAAAAGCGATGCCAAACAGCTGATCGCTCGTATCGCCCGGTTCAATGGAAATGATCCTGTTTCCGGAAATAGCAGCTGTAACAGAAAAGTTGTTGCTGCGAAGCATCCCCGGAAAGACCGAGAGCTCGCGCAGCTCTACAGATAGATCATCGCGGTCCAGGTGTTTGAGCAGGCGTTCCAGGTCGGCGGTTTGATCCTTAACTGCCGGACGGCTCAATTTAACTGCTATCTTTTCGATTGTGGGATCGCCTTCCAGGTCTTCCACCCCACCGGCAAGGGTTGTTTTGCGCAGGTGGGCTTCTTTCTGGACTGGAACTTCAATAGTCAAGTTGTCTTTGACCCTTTTCTGACAGGACAGGGCCCATCCCTCGGACAACTCTTTCTCGGAAAGGTGTTTTCTCTCAGCCTTGGTCGGGTTTCCGGCATCGCCTTCCACTATTTTAACCCGGCATTTGCCGCAGGTTCCTTTCCCGGCGCAGTCACCTTCTATATACAGGCCGACCTGGTCAGCCGCTTTTAAAAGGTTAGTTCCGGAGTCTACTTCAATTTCCTTGTTCTGGGGAATAAACGTAAGCTTGGGCATAAGGGCAACACTCCTTAAATTGTTGAAATTGTTGGCAGAATAGCAGGCAATACTGAACAAAAATAAAAGCAACCTGAAGCAGGTTGCTCCTGAGTATATGGTGCGCCCGCAGGGATTCGAACCCCGACTTCAGGCTCCGGAGGCCTGCGTGATATCCCTTTCACCACGGGCGCCTGGATACTTTTCACAGTGTAATGATAACATCAAGCCCGGGGCAAGTCAAACTGTTAAGTTGACACTCATGGCAGAAAATTGTTATAATTGCCTCAAATAAAAGTGTTCGAGAAAGGATACCCAGTGGTTTTAGCCCAGAATTTTAAATTTCCCCTAACTGTTGCTTCTTGATTGGAGTTTCTACTAATTTAAAAAATGGTTTGTAGGGCCGGGTTTTTACCCGATGGCTTCCTAAACATATTTTTTCCGGGGCCCTATAAACGGGGGGTGGATGGAGATGAATGAAGAGAAAGGAAAAAGAATACCTGAAGCACCGGGGCAAGAAACCCATGATGCCCCCGCCTACTTGAAAGAAGAGGCCCTGGGAAACGAAGATAACTCGCTCATTGCTATCAGCCGGGTTTCGGCGGCACTAAGCGGCCTGGGAAACCTCGATGCTATTCTAAACATAGGACTGGATACCACGCTTGAATTTATGGAGGGAAAAGCCGGAGGGATCATGCTGTTGGACGAAGAAAGCAGATTTTTGTCTTACCGGGTTACCAGGGGGCTTTCCGATCGCTATTCTAAAGAGATGTACATGAAGCTCGGTGAAGGGGTTGCCGGCAGGGTGGCACAAAGCGGAAAGCCGATCCTGATCGATGATATTTCTTCCGAGCCCGACGTGGCCCGTCCTGACCTGGTCAGCCTGGAAGGGCTCAAAACATTTGCCTGCGTTCCGCTAAAAGCCAAAGAAAAAGTTTTGGGCGTGATGAGCATAACCAGTCAAAAACCCGGCCACTTTACCCGTAAAAACATTTACCTGCTGCAATCCATAGGAGATCAACTGGGTACGGCCGTGGAGCAGGCCAAACTTTATGAACGCCTCCGCCGGAGCAGGGAAAGGTACCGGCAGCTGGCGCGGCGAATCATAGTAGCCCAGGAAGAAGAGCGAAAGAAAATTGCCCGCGATTTACACGATGAAACCAGTCAAATCCTGGCCGGGTTGGCTCTTAATCTGCAGGCACTGATTGAAATGGCAGAAGCCAGGGGCATAGATGATCAACAATTTTTGGAAATCCTTAAAAGAAGCCACAATTCTACGGTCCAGATTCATACCGAAGTCAGCAGGATCATTGCCGACCTCAGGCCCACTCAACTTGATACTTTAGGCCTTGTTTCAGCCATCCGGCAGTATGCGCATTCCATCGTGGCTTCAAGGGGCATCGAGGTCGAGTTTGATATGGATGCTATTGAGAAATACCTCCTGCCCGAAGAAGAGCTCAGCCTGTTCCGGTTGGTTCAGGGGGCGATGGGAAATGTTATCCAGCATTCTGATGCGAAAAACGTTGACATCAGCTTTAAACAGAAAGATGATAACCTGGTCTTAGCCATAAGCGATGACGGTAAAGGTTTTGAGCTGAAAAAACTGGCTGAAATGAGAGAAAGGGGGCGAGGCTACGGCCTGTTAAACATGAAAGAAAGAATGATTCTGATTGGTGCCACCTGTTCAGTTCAGAGCAGCCCCGGAAAAGGAACCACGGTAAGGGCCGTCCTTCCACTCTCAGGCAAAGCGAAAATTAACTAAGAATAACTTTAAAGAATGGTGGGAAAAAGGTGGAAACAATCAAGCTGCTGGTGGTTGATGATCATACCATAGTTCGTGAAGGGATCAGTGCGCTGCTTGAGCTTTCTCCTGAAACCGTGGTTTTGGGTGAAGCCTCCAACGGTAAAGAAGCCCTGGAAATGACCGAGAAACTTCAACCCGATGTAGTCTTGATGGATATCGTGATGCCAATTATGGACGGCCTGGAAGCGACGCGTTGTATTAGCAAGGATTATCCCGGGGTGAAAGTGTTGGTTTTGACCCAGTATGACGACCGGGAACATGTCTTCCAGGTCATTGAAGCAGGGGCGATTGGTTTTATCGATAAATCTACTGTTTCTTCAGAGCTGATCAGGGGCATTCGCGCCGTATATCGAGGTGATTCATTTTTATCGCCCCAGGTGGCCAGGTATTTGGTGGACGATTTCAGGCAGGAATATGCGGGGCGGAAAAATCAAGATCCTTATACTAGGTTAACTGATCGGGAACGAGAAATTTTTAAGTTGCTGGCGGAAGGATATACCACCCGTGAAATAGCCGGTCACCTGGTGCTGAGTCCCAAAACCATAGAAGGCCATAAAACCAGGTTAATGTCCAAGCTCGATCTGCGCAACCGGGTTGAGCTGATTAAATATGCCATGCGGAAAGGAATTGTAAAGCTCTAACCGGGGAACTTAAATTAAGAGGGCCTGTTTGTTTTAAACCGCCATGGCGGTTTTTTATTTGGCTTCTGCAGGCAATCATCAAAAAAACCGGCATTAACAGGGCAAAATTGAAGCAAAAAGGGGGTGTTTCCCCTGATCCCAATCCAGGGGAAACCTCTCAAGACAAAATATCAGGCTTGTCGTAATATTAAGAAAAGCCGGTTATATTATAATAACCGGGTAAGGAGGAGTGAAAATGGAAAAGCAAAGATTGGTGCTGGTGGTTGATGATGAGGGTGAATTTTGTGCCACCCTGCAGAAAGAACTGCAGGAATTAGGGTGTGAAACCCTGATTGCTGCAAATACCGATCAGGCGAGGCATCTGGCCATTTCTCACCGGCCGGACCTGGTCCTCTTGGGAAACGTTATGCCTCGCGGCGAAGCTTTTAAGTTCCACCAGTGGCTTAAACGCAGCCCGATTTTAAAAGCTATCCCTCAAATCATAGTTGATGCGGCTCCCGACAAGCACCTGATCAGGGGATGGCGCAGAGATGAAGGAATGTGTATTGAAGCAGTGGAGTATTATTGCAAGCCGTTAAAACCGGCCATCCTGGCCAGCAGTATCTGGAAGCAAATGGCTATGGAAAAAGCGGAAATTAAAGTTTTAATAGCCGATGACCACGCTGTGGTCAGGGAAGGGATCAGAACTCTACTCAACCTGCAAAAGGATATATATATCGTCGGAGAAGCGACCAACGGCGCAGAAGCAGTAAACAAAACCCTTGAACTGCTGCCGGATATTGTGCTCATGGATATAGTTATGCCTGAGCTGGACGGAATTGAAGCAACCAAGCAAATTTGCAGCCGCTGCAGGGAAGGGGTCAGGATTTTGATGCTCAGCCAGTATGATGATGAGCAGAATATGGCTGCCGGAAGCGAAGCAGGGGCCGTGGGATTTATTTCTAAGAAAAGCGTCAGCGGCCAGTTGTTGGAAGCTGTCCGGGAAGCCGGCCGGGGCACTAAACCGGGTGACAACCGCGATTATGCGAACTAGCCGGTTATACTAACGCAATCAGATCCGTTTTAGTTATGGTCCGGTTTGGGTTGTCATTTACAGGGGAGGAGGATTTTGATTGCAACCGGTAACAATAACAATCAATCAAAAGGTTGTCAGCGGCCATGCCGGGATGAGCATCCTGGAAATCGCCCGGGAGTCGGGCATAGACATTCCCACTATTTGTCATGATCCCAATCTGCAGCCGGTTGGAGCCTGCCGGCTTTGCCTGGTGGAAAATGAAGCAACCGGGGCTCTGGTTGCATCCTGCGTTACCGCCGTGTCTCCCGGCATGGTAATCAATACCAATTCACAGCGGGTGCTGGAACATCGAAAAAATATTGTTAAATTACTGCTGGCCAGTCATCCCGATGCCTGTCTAATCTGTGATAAAGGCAACCGCTGTAGTTTGCAGCAGATTGCCACCGACCTGGGCCTGGGATTTAACGACCTGGATAAAATTTCTCAACCGGCTGTGGTTAAAGAATTAAATCCTTTTATTGCCAGGGATGCTTCCAAGTGTGTCATGTGCGGCAAATGTGTCCGGGCCTGTCAGGAAATTGTTGTTGAAGGAGCGATTGATTATTACCGGAGAGGATTTGCTGCCAGGCCGGCGACTTTTAATGATGCCCCTCTCGAGCAATCGGAATGCACTTTCTGCGGCCTGTGTGTTTCTTTGTGCCCCACCGGTGCCTTGATAGAGAAAATTAAACCATACCAGGGCACCACCGGGCATTCTGTTCAGACTACCTGTTCTTTCTGTGGTTGCGGCTGTCCTATCACAATGGAAGTTAAAGACAACCGGGTAGTCCGGGCGCTCCCCGGAAAGGTAGATTCTTCCAGCCCGGGAACGCTTTGTATTCGGGGCAGTTACGGTTATGATTATATCCACAGCAGGGAAAGGTTAACCGAACCGCTCCTGAAGGAAAACGGCGTATTTAAAGCGGTTTCATGGGATGAAGCCCTAAAAGCGGCCGGAGCAGGTTTAAAAAGGGTTAAAGAACAGCACGGTCCCGATGTCCTGGCGGTATACGGATCTTCCAGGTGCACCAACGAAGAAAATTACCTGATCCAGAAATTTGCCCGGACTGTTTTAGGGACCAATAATGTTGATAACGGAAGCAATTTTCATAACCTGGCCACCCGGGCGGGGTTGGGTAACGCTACCGGGCTTTTAAGCACTACCAATTTGCTGGAAGCCCTTGAGCAGGCGGATCTGATCCTGGTGGTGGGGGCCGATCCGCCTATGACTGCCCCCCGGCTGGGCTATTCCATTAAGCGGGCCGTAAAATACCGGCAGGCAAAATTGATCCTGGTTGAACCCCGCCGCACAAAACTGGCCTTTTTTTCACATCAATGGCTTCGCCCCAGACCCGGCAGCGACCTGGCCCTGCTTAACAGCATGGCCTGGACGGTGATCAAGGAAAATTTGTTTAACCCTGAATATATTAACCGGCAAACAGAGGGGTATCTCGGGTTTTCGGAAGCCCTGAACGGGTGTTCGCCGGAATCTACCGTCGCGATTACCGGAGTGTCTCCAGATCAAGTCCGCCACGCGGCCCGTACCTATGCCGGAGAAGACAAGGCGGTTATTGTTTTTGGCTCCGGTTTGATCAGTACGGTAAATGGAACAGAAAGCATCAAGGCTCTGGCCAACCTGGCCCTGTTGACCGATAATGTCTGGGGCAGCGGTTGTGGTATTTACCCGATCCAAAAGGAAAACAACGCCCAGGGCGCCTGTGAAATGGGTGCCCTACCTGAATACCTTCCCGGTTATCAGCCCATTTCCAGTCCGGAAATCAGGAGCAAATTTGAACGCCTCTGGAAGGAAAAAGTACCTCTCAAACCGGGAATACCTGTTGTTGAAGCAATCAGCCGGGGCAGGGAAACACCTTTTAAAGCCCTTTATGTAATCGGTGAGAACCTTACTTCTTTGACTCGCCCAGGTTTGAATGCCGATGCTATCTCTGCCCTGGATTTTATGATTGCGCAGGATCTGTTCATGACCAAAACCGCTGCATGTGCCGATGTGATTTTTCCGGCCGCCAGCTTTGCTGAAAAAGAAGGCTCTTATACCAATTTTGAAGGGAAAATAGGGTGGCTGCAGCAGGCTTTTCCTTCTGTTGGGGAAAGCCTTCCCGACTGGGAAATTATCCTTCGGCTGGCCCGTGAGATGGGAGCTCCCCTGCCCTATACATCCCTGCAGCAGGTTGTTAATGAGATCGAAGAGTTCGTACCGCTCTATGAAGGCTACGATCGCCCTGCTGAACGTCTGGAAGATAAATGGTCCTACTGGGATGAAAGGCGCAGCCGGGCTTTTCAATCTTTATCCGGTTTCCCGAGCTTTTCCATCCCCGAATCTAGAATTGAACCGAGAGAAAAACCAAAAGATTATCCTTATTACCTGATCCTGGAGGCAAGCCTTGCTTACTTTGGCTCGGGGACCAGGAGTGGACAGGCCTGGCGCTTAAAAAACCACTATCCCCCGGAGATTTTAAAAGTATCGGCCGCTGATGCTGAAAAGCTTTCCCTGGCCGACGGGGATGAAGTGAATATAATTTCACTGTATGCGCAGGTAAAGGCCCCGGTGGAAGTTGCCGACATCGTTCCTCCCGGAACACTATCGCTTCCGGCTTCTTTTCCCAATGTCAAGGAGCTGTTTAAGACGGGATTTGATCAAGAAAGCAAAGCGCCTTCACCGGAAGCCTGTTACGTAAAACTGGAAAGGGTGAAAGCCGATGGCTAAGTTAAAAGCGCCTCCGGAAATAGATCTTGAACGGCTAAATGAAATAGTAAGCGAACATGCCCGAAAGAGATGGGCTTTGATTCCCCTGGTCCAGGAAGTGCAAGCCGAGTTCGGCTTTATCCCTCCCCGGGTTGTCCCAATAATTGCCAATAAGCTGCATTTGTTTCCCAGTGAAGTTCAGGGAGTGGTTTCTTTCTATGAGCAGCTTTATACCGAGCCCCGGGGAAGAAACATCGTCAGGGTTTGCCGGGGCACGGCCTGCCATGTCCGCGGCGGCAAAGCGATCCTCAAACTGGTCAAAAGGCAGTTGGAGCTTGAAGAAAATGAAACCTCCGAAGATCTGGAATATACTTTGGAAACAGTTGCCTGCCTTGGCGTATGCGCTTTATCTCCCACCATGGTGATTAACAATCAGGTGTGCGGTCATATGAATCCTAAGAAAGTCAAGGAGCTGTTTAAGAGGGAGGGGGAAGGCTGATCATGGACCGGCAAACTGTTTTTGTCTGCCAGGGGACAGGGTGCTTATCCAGCGGATCCCAGGCTGTATATGATGCTTTAAAATTGGAAGTGGAAAAGCTCGAAATTCCCTGCGTTAAAATAGATTTTACCGGTTGCCACGGTTTCTGCGAACAGGGCCCGATCGTTATCGTTGAACCCCGGGGTATCTTTTATACCCGTGTCCAGGCAGAAGACGTGCCGGAAATAGCGGAAGCCCATCTTCAAAATGGAACCCCTGTTCAGCGCCTCTTTTACCGCGATCCGGTAAGTGGAAAAGCGATCCCTCATTACCGGGAGGTAAATTTTTATCAAAAGCAGCAGCGGGTTATCCTGCAGAACTGCGGCCATATCAACCCGGAAAAAATTGAACAGGCCCTGGAAAGCGGGAGGTACGGGGCTTTGAAGAAGGCCCTGCTGAAAATGACTCCCGCCGGTGTGATAGATGAAATAAAAAAAGCCGGCCTGCGCGGAAGGGGCGGGGCCGGATTCCCCACTGCTTTGAAGTGGGAATTTTGCTCGAATGCACCGGGCAGTAAGAAATATGTTATTTGCAATGCCGACGAGGGTGACCCCGGCGCTTTCATGGATCGCTCCATCCTGGAAGCAGATCCCCACGCGGTAATTGAGGGCCTGGCCCTGGCCGGATATGCTGTCGGTGCCGACGAGGGCTATATTTATATCCGCGCCGAATACCCCCTGGCGGTTAAACGCCTGCGCCTGGCCTTAAAACAGGCCGGGGAAAAGGGGCTGCTCGGGGAGAACATCCTTGATTCCGGCTTTAATTTTACGATCAAGATTAAAGAAGGCGCCGGCTCCTTTGTCTGCGGCGAAGAAACGGCGCTCATCGCCTCCATCGAAAGCCGCAGGGGAATGCCAAGGCCGCGTCCTCCTTTTCCGGCCCAATCCGGGCTGGACGGCAGGCCCACGGTGATCAACAACGTGAAGAGTCTGGCCGCAGTCTCTGCCATTATCGGCCGCGGGGCGGAGTGGTTTTCTTCGATGGGGACGGAGAAAAGCAAAGGGACCGTTGTTTTTGCCCTGACCGGCAAAGTGGCTAACAGCGGATTGGTGGAAGTGCCGGCCGGGACACCGCTGTCAACCATCGTTTTTGATATTGGCGGCGGTATCCAGCGGGGTAAAAAATTCAAGGCGGTCCAAACCGGAGGACCTTCGGGAGGATGTATTCCCGCCCAGCACATGGATACCCCGGTAGAATTTGAAAACCTGTCCCGGTTGGGATCGATCATGGGATCGGGCGGGATGGTGGTGCTGGATGAGAGCACCTGCATGGTGGAAATTGCCCGTTATTTCCTCAGCTTTACCCAGTCTGAATCATGCGGAAAATGCACCCCCTGCCGCTTGGGGACAAGGCAAATGCTGGAAATACTGACCCGCATTACCCAGGGCCGGGGCAGGGACAGCGATATCGAGGCCCTGCTTAATATCGCAAAGACGGTTAAAGAAGGATCGTTATGCGGGTTGGGGCAAACCTGCCCCAACCCGGTTTTAACCACCCTGCAGTATTTCAGGGAAGAATATGAAGCGCACATCAAAGAGAAAAAATGCCCGGCAGCGGTTTGCGACGCTTTGATGATTTCGCCCTGCCAGCATACATGCCCGGTCGGCATAGATGTTCCGCGGTACCTGGACGCAATATCCCGGGAAGAGTTCCTGGAAGCGGCGGAAATAATAAGGGAGCGCAATCCCTTTCCCGCCATCTGCGGCCGGATTTGCCATCATCCCTGCGAGCTGCGCTGCCGGCGGGGAGAACTGGATGACTCCCTGGCCATCAGGGCGTTGAAGCGTTTTGTAACCGACTGGTATTTTGACAATATCGACAAGATCCCGCCTCCTGAACCTTTTACCGTCCTAAAGCCGCAAAAAGTAGCCGTAGTCGGGGCGGGCCCCTGCGGGCTTTCGTGTGCTTATTTTCTAGCCCGGATGGGATACAGCGTCACCGTTTTTGAAGCCCTTCCGGTCGGCGGGGGCATGCTTTCAGTAGCCCTTCCGGAGTTTCGGCTGCCGGATCAAGTTATCCAAAAAGAGATCGAATATATTAAAAAACGGGGTGTAGAAATTAAATACAACAGCCCTGTTAATATCAACTTTACCGTAGACGATCTCAAGAAAAGCGGCTATGACGCCGTATTCATTGCCGCCGGAGCCCAGAAAAGCCAGCAGATCGGTATTCCCGGCGAAGTGGAAGATTTGGAAGGTTTCTATTACGGGCTTCGGTTTTTAAGAGATGTCAAGATCGGCAAGCCGGTGCGGGTCGGCAAAAAAGTTATCGTTATCGGGGGCGGTAATGTGGCCCTGGACACCGCCCGCACGGCGGTGCGCCTGGGAGCGGAAGATGTGGAAATATTTTACCGCAGGAACAGGGAAGAAATGCCTGTTTCGGAGCTGGAATATGAAGAGGCGGTTACCGAAGGAGTAAGGTTTAACTTCCTGGTCAGTCCAACTCGCATTGTCAGCAGCAACTGGAAAGCGACCGGTTTGCAGTGTATCAAAATGGAACTTGGCGAACCGGGTAAAGACGGAAGGCGCCGTCCTATTCCCCTGGCCGGGACCGAATTCTTTGTTGAAGCGGATGCGGTCTTTGCCTCGGTTGGACAGGCTCCAGATCTGTCCTTCCTCCCCCCGGACAGCGCTCTGGAACGTTCAAGGCTGGAGACTCTGGCGGTCGATGAGAACCGGCTGTCAACCAATGTTTCCGGGGTGTTTGCCGGAGGAGATTTTGTTACGGGCCCGGGCATGGTGATCGAGGCTATTACTGCCGGAAGAAGAGGCGCCCTGGCCATAGACAAACACTTTAAAGGCGATCCGGCCAGGGTATTAATCTATGATCAGCGCAAAGATGTCTTGCCTCTCGGAATAGCAGAAGGGGAAGAGGAGCATTTGGACCGGGAACTGGAAGAAGAAACATGGAAACCGCAGTACCGGCCGCAGGTGCCGCGGCTCCAGGCGGAAGAAAGAAAACGCAGCTTCAAGGAAACGGAGCTGAGTTATAGCGGAGCAGAGGCTGTGCAAGAATCGAAGCGGTGCCTCAGGTGCGATTTGGAAATATAAGGGAGGGAGCGGTATGAAAACTATCACCAGACAAAAACCCTATGAAGAGATCATGCAGCAGCTGGAGTTTTGCAGCCGGGTTTTTATTGTCGGCTGCGGAACGTGCGCGGCCACGCTTCAAACCGGCGGCCTGGAACAGGTCCTCGAGTTAAAGGAGAAATTGCAGGATTCGGGCCTTTTGATTACCGGTTGGGCTGTTATTCCCACGGCATGTGATGAGATGACCGCCGCGGTCGCCGCTGAAAACGAAACTGCGATCCAGGGGGCGAACGGGATCCTGGTTATGGCCTGCGCTCTGGGAGTACAGCGGGTAAACATGTACCTGGATCAGCCGGTTCTTCCGAGCCTTGATACCCTCTTCATGGGGCTTGAGGAACACTCCGGGTATTTCATGGAAGCCTGCGCCCAGTGCGGGCAGTGCGTTCTTGGATATACAGCCGGGATATGCCCGGTCACAGCCTGCCATAAAGGTTTGTTAAACGGACCGTGTGGTGGGACCAACAGGGGGAAATGCGAAGTGGACCAGGACAGGGACTGTGCCTTTACCCTGATTTACAACCGGTTGAAGGAGCAAAACAGGCTTGAGTTAATGAAATATTATCATCCCCCCCGCAATGCCCAGGTGCTGCCCAGGCCCAGGGTAAAAATATTGGATCCAAAGGAGATGGAGCAATGGGTGTAATATTTAAGGACCTGCTGGATTCAGGGAAATTTGTGGTAACAGCGGAAGTTGCACCTCCCAAAGGGACTGACCTGGAGCAGATGCTCCATCACATTGACCTGCTTAAAGACAGGGTTGATGCGTTGAATGTAACTGATCACCAGAGCTCGGTAATGCGCTTTCCTTCTTTGGGCGGATGTTTTGCCGTTATAGAAAGAGGAGGCGAGCCCATTTTGCAGATGACCTGCCGCGATCGCAACCAGGTAGCCCTGCAGTCCGATTTGCTTTTGGCCTATACCAGGGGGGTCCGGAATGTTCTCTGCCTTACCGGCGATGCCATGACCGTGGGCGATCACAAACAGGCCCAGGGCATATTTGAGCTGGATTCGGTGCAGCTGTTACGGGCGATTGATTTGCTTGAAGAAGGCAAAGACATGGGTGGAAACGAATTGAGCGGAAAAGTATCTTTTTGCAAGGGGGCCATAGTCACCCCTGAAGCCGATCCGTGGGAACCGCAGTCTTGCAAATTTGAAAAAAAAGTTGATGCCGGGGCTGAATTTTTTCAAACCCAGGCCATCTATGACCTGGATAATTTCGTTAAATTTATGGATTATGCCAGCCAGTTTCCGGTTAAAATACTGGCCGGCATTGTGCTTCTAACTTCGGCAAGAATGGCCAAATACATGACCGATAATGTGCCCGGTATATTTGTTCCCCCTGTCCTTATTGATGAATTAAGCAGCGCGCCAAAGGGAGGGGCCCTGGATAAGGGCATCGAGATAGCCGGCCGCATGATAGCCGCATTGAAAAAAGATTCTATCTGTGACGGGGTTCATATTATGGCTATCAACCGGGAGGAAGTGGTGCCCGACATTCTGGCTGAAGCTGGATTGTAGAAGGCGGCGCAGAAACAAATGAAAATATAGGGGACAGGGAGTAGGTAGCCCTGTCTTTTTTTGGACATTTTTTATTTAGTCAGAAAGCATGGTAACAATGGTAACAATTGAAGCGGAGCTATGCCGGCAGCTAAAGCTGCTGGAGCCCCGGATTGTTACATGTATGGGGTTGGTTGCCGTCCAAAACCTGCTGGGTATCAAATCCCGGCTGGCGGATATCCGGGGAAAGCTGTTTGACGGCCCTTCTTACCGGCTTCTGCCGACCTACCACCCGGCCGCCGTGCTGCGGGGTTCTGCTCCAATGGAAGCACTGGTTGAAGATTTCAGGCTGGCTGCATTTGAAGCGGGGCTAATCCGGTAATATAATATCTTAGGGGAAAGAAATCAGGCTTTTTTGTAGAATCCGCGGAAAAGCTACCGGAAGGGGAGATTGTGATGTTTTCCGAAAAGAAAAACAAATACCTGATCACCGGAAAGCCCGGAACGGGGAAAACTACCGCCATTATTAAGATGGCCGAAGAATTGAAAGATGAAGCAGCCGGTTTTTACACCGCAGAAATCAGGGAGGGAAAAAGCCGCCGGGGGTTTGAGATCGTTTCCCTGTCTTCAGGCAAGAGGGCGCCGCTGGCCCACGTTGATTTTAAATCTTCCAAGCGGGTGGGAAAATATGGGGTCCGTCCTGAAAACCTGAGGCCCTTTCTGGACGAATTAGAAGAAGCCATAAATGATCGGGGCCGCAGACTTTTGTTGCTTGATGAAATCGGTAAAATGGAGCTGTTCTCACAAAAATTTAAAGAGATTGTGCTCAACGCTTTGGATTCTTACCATCCCTTGGTGGCCACGATCACGGCCCGCCCGGAGCCTTTTTGCAATAACCTGAAAAAAAGGCCCGAAGTCAGCCTGTTCGAACTCGATTATGATAACCGGGACCGGATTCCCGACGAATTGCTTGATCAAATCAGGTAAGGTTTTGCTGAATAATAACCGGGTCTGGTTAAGAAAACTAAGGAAAATTATTATTAGATGGTATCTGCAGGAGGCCGCTATAAAACATATGTTCGCCTATACCCGTTTTGTTAACAGGTTAGTTGTGATACAATCAAACTCATAACCCGGATAAATCACTTCAGCAAGATTTCAGTAGGGAGGATTGATCTTGTTTACCAACTATTCAGAGCACTATCTGCCGAACGGGATCAGGCTGCTCATTATGCCCACCGACAAGTTTAAAACAATTTCCATGGCCCTGTTCCTGCACCAGGAACTGAACCGGGAGGTAGCGGCTTTAAATGCGCTGCTGCCCGCCGTCCTGGAACAGGGAAGCAGGCAGTATCCGGATAAACTGACCCTCCAGCGGGCCCTGGAAAAACTTTACGGGTCCGACCTGACCGCCGACATCCTGAAAAGCGGGGAGCGGCATGTGATTGCTTTCGGCTGCGAAACGCCGCACGACAAGTACCTGGGAAAAAACGGGACCTTGCTCAGGCAGGGCATGTCCGTCCTCGGCTCGGTCACCGGCGATCCGTTAACTGAAAACGGCGGTTTTAAAAAAGACTATGTTTGCCAGGAAAAAAATCAGCTGATCAAAGATATCAGGGCCATGCTCAACGACAAGGTCTCCTATGCTTATGAACGCTGCATTGCCCTGATGTGTGCTGAAGAAAGGTTTGGTACCTATAAGCTGGGCCAAATCGAAGATTATGATCAAATTGACCGGGAAGCGCTCTACAGCTATTACCAAAAGCTTTTTTACTACAACCCCATTGATTTGTATGTGATCGGCGAGCTGGAAGAAGAGGAAGTCCTGGAAGCGGCCGGTGAGGCTTTCAGCTTCTCCCGCAGCGAAGAACAGAGCAAGCTTCCACCTACCGAAATAAACCGGCCGGTGCCCGAAGTGCGCTACCATGAAGAATCCATGGCAGTTAACCAGGCCAAGCTGGTGCTTGGTTTCCGCACCTACACCGCATACGGAGACGCCCAGTACTGCCCCCTCCTGGTCTACAGCGGTATCCTAGGCGCCTTTCCCCATTCCAAGCTGTTCATGAAGGTCCGCGAGGAAGCCGGCCTGGCCTATTATGTCCATTCCCGTCTGGAAAGGCATAAAGGGCTGATGGTCATTTCCGCCGGGATCAATTGCGACGATTACAGCCAGGCCCGCGATATTATCGACCGCCAGCTGGAAGACATGGCTTCAGGTGAGATTAGTGATACGGAGCTCGACAACACCAGGCGGGGGTTGATTAATCGCCTGCGATCCCAGCAGGACAGCCCTACCCAGCTGATCAGCACCCACTTGAGCGGTTCAATCGGGGGCAGAACCTACACCGCTCAAGAATTGATTGAAGGCATCGAAGCGGTGGACAGGCAGGAGATCCGGGCGGTGGCCGAAAAAATTAAGCTCGACACCGTTTATGTCCTGCGACCAGGGGAAGGAGGCAGCTAAGATTATGAGAGAAAATTTCAGGTTGATTGAAAACAGGGAACTGCATGAAACCCTCTATCATTACCGGTTTTACCCGGGGTTGGACCTGTATGTCCTGCCGCGGGCGGATTACCAGAAAAAATATGCCGTCTTTTCTACCCATTTCGGCTCTATCGACAACTGCTTCCGGGTCGAACCCGATCCGGAAGTTACCGAACTGCCGGACGGGGTGGCCCATTTTCTGGAGCACAAATTGTTTGAAGATGAGAGGGGCAATGTTTTTGACCGCTTTGCCGCCCTTGGAGCATCGCCTAATGCCTTTACTTCTTTTACCCAGACTTCATACCTGTTTTCATGCACCGACAACTTTGAACAAAACCTGGATCACCTCCTCAATTTTGTGCAGGAACCCTACTTTACGGAGAAGACAGTGCAGAAAGAGCAGGGTATTATCGGCCAGGAAATAAAGATGTATGAAGATCATCCCCACTGGCGGGTATTTTTTAACCTGCTGGCTGGCCTTTACCAAAAACACCCGGTCCGAAACGACATTGCCGGGACCATGGAAAGTATCTCTCAAATCACCCCGGAACTGCTTTACCGCTGCTATAACACCTTTTACCATCCAAGCAACATGGCCGTTTTTGTGGTTGGGGATCTCGACCCGGACCGGGTCGGGGGGCAGGTGGAAGAAAACCTGGCCGGCCGTGATTACAAGCCGATGGGAGAAATAGTGCGCCTGTTTCCGGAAGAGCCGGCCGGCATAAACCAGGAAAAGACCGTCCAGGAGCTGGTGGTATCGGAGCCGATCATGTTCCTGGGCTTTAAGGATAACCGGGCTGCCAAACTGGAAAACGGGCCTTTGATGCGCCGGGAGATCCTGATGGAACTGGTCCTGGACATCCTGTTTGGTTCGAGTGAACAGCTTTACAACGAGCTCTACCGGGACAACCTGATCGATGAAAATTTCGGGGCCGAATACAGCGCCGAAACCAACTACGGTTACGCCATGCTCGGAGGGGAAACCAGGGACCCCGATCAGCTTTACGGCCGGATCATGGAAGCGGTGGATAATTTGAAAAAAGAAGGCATTACCGCCGAACAGTTCGAACGGCACCGCCGCAAGATCCTGGGCGGCTATATCAGGCGCTTTAATTCCCTTGAATTTATCGCCAATAATTACCTGGCCTACCGGTTCAGGGATAATGAAATGTTCGACCTTCCTTCCATCCTGCAGGGAGTCAGCAGAAATGAGGCCATGGAAGTAGCCGTAGAAAACCTGGATCCCTCCAGCCATGCTCTTTCCCTGGTCGTGCCGCCACCGGAAGAATAACCGCTGCGGCGTGCAGGCAAAATCTACGTGCAGGCAAAATCCTATTGATTTTTGATTTGGATCGGGTTAAAATGGCACTATTGATGTGCACAATTATGTGCACACTGCAACAGGAGGACTGATTATGAATAACTTTACCAGGTATGTTAATCCCCATCTGGGTGAAATGCTCGAAAATATCAAGCTCGATCAAAAATATGTGCGCGGAGAAGGCTGCTACCTGTATGACGACCAGGGCAGCTGCTACCTTGACTGCATTGCCGCTTACGGCGCTTTGCCCTTTGGGCATAATCCCGCTTCGATCTGGGAAGCGATCACCGGTTACCGCGATTCGGCCGAGCCCAACTTTGTCCAGCCCTCGGCCCTTGAAGCTGCCGGACAGCTGGCCCACCGGCTGGTGAAACTGACCCCGGATGGGCTCGATTGTGTTACTTTTGCCAACAGCGGGGCCGAAGCTGTCGAAGCGGCGATCAAGTTGTGCCGTGCGTCGTCCGGCCGGCCGGGAATCCTGGCCACAACGAACAGTTTTCACGGTAAGACTTTCGGGGCCCTTTCTGCTACAGGCAACAGCAATTACCAGGAAGTATTTTATGCTCCGGCCGAACATTTCAAACCTATCGATTATGGAGATCCGGAAGCCCTGGAGCAGGAATTAAGCGCTAATCCCGGCTATTACGCCGCCTTTTTGGTTGAGCCGATCCAGGGCGAAGGAGGGATCGTCGAACCTCCCGCCGGTTATCTGGCCGCGGTTAGGGAAATTTGTGACCGCCACGGGGTTTTGTTGGTTTTGGACGAGATACAAACCGGTCTGGGCCGAACCGGCCGCCTTTTTGCTTTCGAACTTGAACAGGTTACCCCCGATGTCCTGGTCCTGGCCAAGGCCCTGGGGGGCGGGCTGATGCCCATTGGCGCCTGCCTTAGTTCATCCGGGATTTATACCGAGGATTTCGGGATGAAACATTCCTCTACCTTTGCCGGCAATTCACTGGCCTGCAGGGTCGGGCTGCGCGTCCTCGATGTGCTTACTGAAGATGATAACGCCCTGATCAAGCAGGTTGAAAAAATGGGCCGGTTCTTTAAAAAAGGCCTCCTGGACCTGCAGGACAAATACCCCAACCTGATTAAGGGGGTGCGGGGCCGGGGCCTGATGCTCGGCCTTGAGTTCAATATGGACCGCGAGCAGTTTCCGGGCAGCCTGCTCGGCGTGATGGCCGGGCAGGAACTGCTGACCCCCGCTATCTCTTCTTATCTCTTAAACGTGGAGAAGCTCCGGGTGGCTCCCACCCTCAATGGAAACGAAGTAATCCGCATCGAACCGCCGCTGACGATCAGCGAAGAACAGTGCTCCGAAGCCCTGCAGAAGCTGGAATCGATGCTGGAAATTTTAAATGAAGGCAATACAGCCCGTTTCCTGGCCTATCTGGTCAAGCCGCAGGTGGGTAATGATTTTCCCCGCTTTGACCCCTACCCGGAAAACAAGGTGGAACCTACGGGCGATCCTGACGAGGGCCGTTTTGCTTTCTTGATCCACGCCCTGGACCTGGAGAGTTACCACCAGTTTGACAACAGCCTGCTGGCCTTCAGCGAAGAGGAACTGGCCGAGCTAACCGGAAGGTTCGGCGACATGGTTGGGCCCTTCCTGGCCGGGAAAACCAGGATCCGGTCCAGGGCCGGGCGGACTGCTTACGGAGAATTTATTGCCCTGCCCAGGACTACCGAAGAATTTGTGCAAATGCCCCGCAAGCAGGCCATGGAAGAGCTGAAAGCAGCCGTGGCCATGGCCATGGACCGGGGAGCCCGCATTGTGGGCCTGGGCGCCTTTACGGCTGTAGCCTCGATGGGCGGCCTCTACCTCAAAAATGAAGGGGTGCCGATTACCACCGGCAACAGCTATACTGTCGTTGCCGCTGTTGATGCGGTTAATACGGCCACCGACAAATTGCAAATGGACCGGTCCCAGGTTACGGCCGGTATTGTCGGTGCCGCCGGATCGATCGGCAGGGGTATTTCCCTGCTGCTTTCCGAGACCGTCCCCCGCCTGGTCCTGATCGGCAATCCGAACAATAAGACCTCCAGCGAGAGGCTCCACCTGGTGGCCGCCGAAATATACCGCTACCAGTCAGCCCTGCTCCAGCAGGGGCGGCCCCTGAAACCGGGCAGCATGGGCTATTTGCTGGCCGAATGCCCGGAGCTGCCTTCACCGGAGGCGCCCATGGAGGAATTTGAAGCTTTTGCCGATGGAGAAGGGCGCCGGAAAGGCCTGATCGAGTTTTCCACCGATATCGACAACGTCCTTTCCCGGGCCGATGTCGTGATCAGCGCCACCAGTGCCACAGGCAAGGTGATCCATGCCGGCAACCTCAAGGAGGGTGCCGTGGTTTGCGATATTTCCCGTCCGGCCAACGTCAGCGAGGAAGTCGACGACGCCCGCCCCGATGTCCTGGTTATTGACGGCGGGGTGATCGAAGTACCGGGACAGCCTTCATTTGGCTGGGATTTTGGCTTTGAACAGGGCCTGGCTTACGCCTGCATGGCCGAAACGATGATGCTTGCCCTGGAGCAGCATTACAAGCATTTCAGCCTGGGGTCTTCGGGAGTCAACCTGGAATCGATCCTGCTGACCAGGTACTGGGCCGGCGAACACGGTTTTAAACTGGCGAATTTCCGCAGTTTTAACCGTCCGCTGAGCGATGAAAAATGGCAGAAACTGCTGGAGAAAAGGCGGGAGTTGGCCCTGCGCTGAAAACTGTGATAAAATAAACGGGTATTTATATAACCATTAATAATGAAGTGGAGAGGGTGACTGAAGTGGAGCAGAAAGCCGGGCAGGAAAACAACAACCAGCAAAAAGAATTTGTCAAAGCAATTACCCCCAAGGCAGTAGATTACTCACAGTGGTACATCGACGTTATCCTAAAAGCAAAATTGATGGATTATGCCCCCATAAAAGGGTTTATGGCCATCCGGCCGGCCGGGTATGCTCTCTGGGAAAGAATTAAAGAGGAGTTTGACCGCCGTTTCAAGGAAACCGGCCATGAAAACGCCTATTTCCCCATGTTTATCCCCCAGGGACTGCTGGAAAAAGAAGCTGAACATGTTGAAGGCTTTGCCCCAGAAGTGGCCTGGGTGACCAAGGGCGGAGATGAGATATTAAGCGAGCCGCTCGTGGTCAGGCCGACTTCGGAGGCAATTATCTGTGACTTCTACTCCCGGTGGGTCCAGTCCTGGCGAGATCTGCCGGTTTTGATTAACCAGTGGTGCAACGTCGTGCGCTGGGAAAAATCGACCCGCCCCTTCCTGCGCACTTCTGAGTTTTTATGGCAGGAAGGCCATACCTGCCACCGGACCGAGGAAGAAGCCGAAGAAGAGGCCCTGAAGATGCTCGAAGTATACCGGGAATGTATCGAAACCGAACTGGCCATCCCGGCCTTCGTAGGCCGCAAGACGGACCGCGAAAAATTTGCCGGGGCCCTGCGCACCTATACCGTCGAGGCCCTGATGAGCGACGGCCGGGGCTTGCAGGCAGGCACCTCCCATAACCTGGGCCAGCACTTTGCCAGGGTTTTTGATATCAAGTTCCTCGACCAGGATGACCAGTTAAAATATGTCTGGCAGACCTCCTGGGGAGCATCGACCAGGCTGATCGGGGCCCTGATCATGGTCCACGGCGACGACCGGGGCCTGAAGATTCCGCCCCGCATTTCTACTTACCAGGCTGTGATCGTGCCCATTTTAACCAAAAAAGATCGCGAAAAAGTGCTGCAGTCGGTCCGGGAACTGGCCGGACAGCTTCAGGATGTGGCCACGGTCAAACTTGATGACCGCGAGGAGTACTCACCTGGCTGGAAGTATAACGACTGGGAGATGCGCGGAGTACCGGTAAGGATAGAAGTCGGCCCGAAAGATTTAGAGCAGGGCAAAGTGGTCCTGGTCCGCCGCGATAGCGGTGAAAAGATCGATGTGGCCCGGGAAGAGCTGCCCGCCTACCTGCCCCGCCTGATGGATGAAATCCAGGACGATATGCTCAAAAAAGCTCTTGAATTCAGGCAGGCCAATACCCGCAGCGGTTCGGACTACGAAGAGTTTAAAAAGATCATGGAAACCGAACGCGGCTTTTTCCTGGCTTCCTGGTGCGGAGATGCCGAGTGCGAGGAAAAGGTCAAGGACGATACCAAGGCGACCATTCGCTGTATACCCTTTGATCAAGAAGTTGAACACGAAACCTGCCTGGTCTGCGACAAAAAGGCGGAACATGCCGTTTATTTTGCCCGGGCCTATTAGAAATAGGATGAAGCAGAAGAAAAGAGAGCTGCGCAAAAAAATAATTACAAGCCGGGACCGGCTGAGCGCTGAAAAAATAGCCGAAAAAAGCGGCCTGATTGCCGAGAAATTGTACAGCCTATCCGCTTACGAAAACGCTGAAGCGGTGATGTTCTTTATCTCCTTCGGCAGTGAAGTCGATACCCGGCCCATGGTTGAAGAAACGATAAAACGGGACAAACTGGCGCTTGCCCCTAAAGCTGCCCCGGATACACGGGAATTAATTCCCTCGCAGATTTTTGACTGGGAACGCGACCTGGTTCCTGGCGCCTACAACATTCCCGAACCGAGCCCGGAGACCCTGCGGCCCAGGGACCCGAAAATCATCGACCTGCTGATAGTCCCCGGGGTCGGTTTTGACACCGAAGGCGGGCGGCTTGGCTATGGCGGCGGTTATTACGACCGCTTTTTTGAACGCCTCAAGCCGGGGGTTCCCCTGGTAGCCCTGGCCTTCGAAATGCAAATTCTCCCCGCTATACCACGAGACCGGTGGGACCGGCCGGTCGACGTGATCATTACCGAAAAAAGGATCATCACTTAAACAAGACCATAACCTGTTATTCCCGGCCCCTGCCTGCTGTTGACCGGTGCAGCAGGGGGGCAGTTGCGCTAAACCCGGGCGGATCAAAAATCAGCCCTTTTTATTCTTTTTACCCGGTGATTGAAAAAACCCGTAAAACAGCATATCGATAATCAGGTTGGCGATTTTTTCCAGGTCCTGCTCCCTTTCATTGACCACTTCCCAGATAAAGCGATCCACCAGCAGGATGTAGGCTTTGGCCCCGAGCTGGACATCAAAATCTTTGGCCAGGCCCTTGTCCTGGGCATACTTAAAAGAGCGGGCGGAGCTTTCAATGAACTGCTCCTTGATCCCATACCAGTGAGAGGCTATAGATTCCGACTGGCCCAGCGCCTCCTGGTATACTTTCATGATCGGGCGGTGCTGCTCTCCCAAACGGAAAGAGGTTAGAACCAGCTCGTAATAGGCATTGCGGGCCTCTTCCAGAGTTTTTGGAGAAAAAGGAACTTCAAGCAGGTTGTAAAAATCAACCAGCACATTGTCGACGACCTTGTTCAAAATGTCGTCTTTGCCTTTAAAGTGGCTGTACACGGTGCCGTAACCCACCCTGGCCTGATCGCTGATTTTGGCAATCGTGGTCTTTGCATAACCTTCACTGAGAAAAACGTCCAGTGCCGTGTCCAGGATCAGTTTTCGCGTTATGCGGCTGCGCAAATAACGACGTGGTCTCCGGGTATTATTTTTTTCCACAGTTAGGGTGACCTCCTTCATCTTGTTAGAATAGCATTACAACTTGCAATGATATTTTATCATTTTATTAAAATATTTGTAAAGCTTAATTTTAGCCGGAGATAGTGTTAATGGGCAGAAAAAAGTTACTTTTGCTTTTCACTCTTTGATTTAGTAAGATTAAAAAGATAAATATTCCAGGCGGAGTTGAAGAGATGGCAATTTTTGCGTTCGGAGATCTGCACCTGTCTCACGAGCAGGATAAACCGATGGACGTATTTGGTCCCGGTTGGGAAAATCACACCAAAAAGATCAAGAAAAGCTGGAATCGCCTGGTCGGCGACGATGACCTGGTTATTGTTCCGGGTGATATTTCCTGGGCAATGCGGCTGGCGGAGGCCCTCCCTGATCTAAAGTGGCTTTCAAACCTGAAAGGGACCAAGCTCCTGGTCCGGGGCAACCATGATTACTGGTGGTCTTCAATCGGGAAAGTGCGGGCCCAGCTGCCGCCTTCAGTCCATGCCCTGCAAAATGACCATTTTACCTGGCAGGAGTTTGCCGTCACCGGGACCAGGGGCTGGATCTGCCCCGGGGAAGACGGTTTTGACAATGAGCACGATCAAAAAATATATTTGCGGGAAGTCCAGCGCCTGCAGCTTTCACTGGAGAGCGCCCGCAGGGATTCTTATCAGGATCTTATCGCGGCCCTGCATTTCCCTCCCTTTAACCGCAGGGGGCAGCCCAGTGCTTTTACCGACCTCCTGGAAGAATACAGGGTCAGGATCTGCGTATTCGGACATATCCATGATGAAGGCAGGAACTCCATTTTTCAGGGTTCGAAAAACGGGGTGGAATACCGCTTTGTAGCAGCCGATGGCAATAACTTTTCGCCGGTGCGATTGGTCTAGAATGAGGATTATGTTCTATTTTTCTCAAATTCTCCATTTATGAGGAGGATTTATCTATGATAACGAGAATAACTAAAGCAGACGAAAACTAAGTTTTGAAGCTTAGATAAGAAACAATAAGGAGGTAAGTAACTTGAGCAACGAGGCTGTAGCAGCGCTCAACCAGGACATCGATTTGGACCAGGTCGATTCGATTATTGAACCATACCTGGGGAAGAAGGAAATGGTCATTCCAATCTTGCAGAAAGTGCAGGAACATTTCGGCTACCTGCCCCGCCCGGCGATGGAACATATTTCCCGGCGGATGCACATTCCTATCAGCCGCCTTTACGGCATCACCACTTTTTATGCCCAGTTTAAACTTAAACCCCGCGGCCGTAACATTATCAGGGTTTGCAAGGGTACGGCCTGCCATATCCAGGGCAGCCCCAAAATTTCTGAAAGAATTGAAGAGATTTTGGAAGTGGAAAGCGGCGAAACCACCGATGATTTAAAGTTTACCCTGGAAGAGGTGGCCTGTATCGGTTGCTGCGCGCTGGCACCGGTTATTATGGTTAACGACGAACCGCATGGACGGTTAACGCCGGACAAGGTCAAAGATATTCTGGACAGTTATGAATAAACAGTAGGAGGTGGCCCAATGGAGAGGTTTATCGATCCATGCTGCGAAAAATGTACCCATATCAAGGATACGCCTTGTAAAGATTTTGTGGATTGCTGTGTGGAAGGTCCTATCTGCCATGAAAGCCAGGAATGCGCCCAGAAACGCAAAAATATCATTGAAAAAGTAGCCCTGGACGAAAAATTTGTGATATGTTAAATGATTTAACCAGGGAAAGGGAGGTTGGAAGATATTGTATGATAAGCACATAATGATTTGTGGAGCCACAGGCTGTCTTTCCTCGGGCTCGAATCAGATCGCAGAAACTTTAAAAGAAGAACTGGAAAAGCAGGGAATTAGAGATAAATACCGCCTTGTTATGGGCGGCTGCCCCGGCTTCTGCGAGGTTGGGCCGATTATTGTTATCTACCCGGATGAAGTATTTTACTGCCGCCTGCAGCCAAAGGATATGACCGAGCTGGTGGAACAACACCTCATCGGCGGAGAAATTGTGGAGAGGCTGCTTTACAAGGGCCCGGACGTGGACGCACCGGCCCGGTTTTACGATACTATCCCCTTTTATTCCAAGCAGAAGTTTAACGTCCTGCGCAACAGCGGCTTAATCGACCCGGAAAGCATTGACGAGTATATTATGCGGGGCGGATACAGGGCTTTAAGGCGCGCCCTGCAGATGGAATCCCAGGCTATCTGCGACGAAGTCAAGGATGCCGGCCTGCGCGGCCGCGGAGGTGCCGGGTTCCCCACGGGAGTGAAGTGGGGCTTTACTAATAAAGCACCCGGCCCCAAGAAGTATATTGTTTGCAATGCCGACGAAGGCGACCCCGGGGCCTTTATGGACCGCAGTATCCTGGAAGGCGACCCTCATGCCATCCTCGAGGGGATGCTTATTGCCGGCAAAGCCTGCGGGGCCGACGAAGGTTATATCTACTGTCGGGCCGAGTACCCGCTGGCCATCAGGAGGCTTAAAACGGCCATTCAGCAGGCCGAGGAATATGGCCTGCTCGGCAGCAATATTCTCGACTCCGGTTTTAACTTCAAGATGAATATTAAAGAGGGAGCGGGGGCTTTTGTCTGCGGTGAAGAGACGGCGCTCCTGGCTTCCATTGAAGGTAAAAGGGGCATGCCTCGCCCCCGGCCGCCATTTCCCGCCCAGGTGGGCGTGTTTGGCAAACCCACCACCATCAACAATGTTGAAACCCTGGCCAATATCCCCCTGATTGTAAAAGAGGGCGGAGCGGCCGAATATGCCAAGGTCGGGACCGAAGGCAGCAAGGGGACCAAGGTTTTTGCCCTGGCCGGAAAGGTCCGCAACACCGGCCTGGTTGAAGTGCCCATGGGTATTACCATCGAAGAGATTATTTACGATGTCGGCGGCGGGATTCAAGGCGGCCGCGAATTCAAGGCTGTTCAGGCCGGCGGTCCCTCCGGTGGGTGTATCCCGAAAGATCTGATTAACCTGCCGATCGACTATGATTCGCTGACCAAGGCCGGCGCGATCATGGGTTCAGGCGGCCTGGTTGTCATGGACGACCGGACCTGCATGGTCGACCTGGCCAACTATTTCTTAAGCTTTACCCAGAAAGAGTCCTGCGGTAAATGCACCCCCTGCCGCGAAGGTACCAAGCGGATGCTTGAAATACTCGAGCGGATTACCGAAGGCGAAGGAAAACTGGAAGACCTGGATACCCTCGACAGCCTGGCCCACAGCATCAAGGACAGCGCTCTCTGCGGCCTGGGCCAGACCTGCCCGAACCCGGTTTTGACCACGATCCGCTACTTCCGGCATGAATATGAAGAACACATTAATGAAAAATACTGCCGCTCCGGCATCTGCAAGCCCCTGTTCCAGTATTCGATCGATCAGGAGAACTGCACCGGATGCCGGGCCTGCGTCAGGGTTTGCCCGGTTGAAGCGATTCAGGGCGAAAAGAAAGAGCCCCATGAAATCATCCAGGAACTGTGCACCCGCTGCGGCAGTTGTATCGAAAAATGTCGCCCGGATTGCATTATGATTACTCGTGTAGGGAGTGAAGCTGATGTCGGAAATTAAACTAACTATAGACGGACAAGAAATCGAAGTGGCTCCTGGTACGACGATCCTTGAAGCTGCGCAGCAGCTCGGGATCGACATTCCGACCTTCTGCCACGACCCGGAACTGCCCCCCAACGGGGCCTGCCGGATTTGTGTGGTCGAAGTTGAAAAAGCGCGGGCCCTGGTGGCCTCCTGCGTTGCCCCGGCCGGCCCCGACATGGTGGTCCATACCGAATCGGAAAGGGTAATCAATGCCCGTAAGAACAACCTGCACCTGCTGCTGGCCAACCATCACCTGGACTGTATTACCTGTGAAAAGACCGGTGATTGCAAGCTCCAGGATTACTGCTACCGTTACGGTATTGCTAGCACCGATTTTGAGGGAGATTTCAAAAACCTGCCTTATGATGATACCAACGAATTTTTTCTACGCGACATGAACAAATGCATCCTCTGCGGTATCTGCGTCGGCAAAGACCAGCTGATAGTTGGGGCCGGAGCGATTGATTTTTCAAAGCGCGGTTTTGTAACCAACGTTACCCCCGGATTTGAAGAACCAATTGAAGAATCTTCCTGTGTTTTCTGCGGGATGTGTATCGACAACTGCCCTGTAGGAGCCCTGATTCCCAAGTATGTGACAGGTAAGGGGCGCCCCTGGCAGACCGAAAGCGTTCCTGCAGTATGCCCTTACTGCAGCCTGGGGTGCAACATTAACCTGCATGTCAAGGACAATGAGATAATCGGGGTCAGCCCCGTTATGGAAAGCCCGGTTAATCGCGGCCATCTCTGCGTTCAGGGCAAATTCGGCTGGGATTTTGTCCACAGCGGCGACAGGGTTACCGCGCCGATGGTTAAAAGCGATGGGGTCTTTGTTGAGGTGAGCTGGGAAGAAGCTCTTGATTACATCGTCGACAACATCAAGGAAGTTCAGTCCCGGTACGGGACCGATGCCCTGATGGGGCTCAGTTCGCCCAAGGCCAGCAACGAAGACAGCTACCTGTTCCAGAAACTGATCCGTTCCCTGGGCACAAACAACATCGACAGCTATACCAAGCACTGTCATGCTTCCGCAGTAGACGGGTTGATGGACGCTTTTGGAAGTGCTGCCACTACCAACAGTATTAACGAAGTGGCGGCAACCGGTGCAGTCCTGGTAATCGGGGCCAACCCGGGGGAAAGCCACCCCATCCTTGACTACCGGGTTCGCGAAGCGGCCCGTAAAGGGGCCGAACTTATAATCGCCACTCCCGAGATGATCGGGTTGGTTGACGTGTCGACAGGGTACCTGCCCCTTAAAGAAGGCACGGAATTGGCCCTGCTGAACGCTATGACCAATGTCATTATCAGCGAAAAACTTCATGATCAGGATTTTGTTGATAAAAGGACCGAGGGATTTGATCAGCTCAAGAAAGCGGTAGAAAAATATACCCCGGATTATGCTGCCGGGATTACCGGGCTGGATGAAGAAGAAATCCGTTCCGCCGCCAGGGCTTACGCTTCCGCTGAAAAAGCGGTTATAGTTAGTGATGCCTGTGCAGGTGAACATATCGGCGGAGCCGATTTTGTCCGGGCCCTGGCCAACCTGGCCCTTTTGACCGGAAATGTCGGTAAAGAATCAACCGGTGTATACCTGCCTTACGGGGAAAACAACTTCCAGGGAGCGGCCGATATGGGGGTCTATCCCAATGTCCTGACCGGATACCAGCACCTCAAGGACAAGGCTATCCGGGACAAGTTCTCCAAGGCCTGGGGTGTTGAGATCAGTGAAAGCCCCGGTATGACGGTCGTGGAAGCCTTTGCAGGCGGTAAGAACTCAACCATCAAAGCCATGTATATCATGGGCGAAAATCCGGTGGACTGTGGAGGAGGAAGCCCGGAAGTGGTCGAGTACCTGAAGAACCTTGAATTCCTGGTGGTTCAGGACATTTTTATGACCGAGACGGCCGCTCTTGCCGACGTAATTATCCCGGCATCGGCTTTTGCTGAAAAGCTGGGCACCTATACCAATACCGAACGTCGGGTCCAGCTCAGCCAGCCCGCCCTGGAACCTCCGGGAGAAGTATTCCCCGACTGGGCTGTCCTGGTCGAACTGGCCGAATGGTTCGGGTTTGAATGGGACTATGCCGGGCCGGAGGAAATATTCGATGAAATAACCTCTCTTACCCCTGAATACAGCGGCATTTCCTATCTCCGCCTGGCTGACGGTGGCCTCCAGTGGCCCTGCCCCGGCGAGGACCACGCAGGTACGAAGTTCCTGCACCAGGACAGTTTCAACCGTGGCAAAGGCCTCTTCAGCGCTGTGGATTACAAGCCGGAAGCGCTGCCTACAAAGGGTAGACCCGTCACCGTTTCCTTCACCCCCGGCTACCATGTATGCCAGTGCTTGAGCGAGACCTTGAGCAAACACTCTGTGATTAGCGCTTTTAAAAAGGCTGCTGTATCTGAATAAGCTAAGCAGCAGGGTTTAGGCAAGCCATCTGGTAGCGCCCCCGGATTCCCGGGGGCGCTTTTAATGCAGGAAAAGGCCTTGAAATGACGAATAATGCAAACAGCGGTCGTTATAACCTTTTGATTAAGTTTGATCTTCATAGATTACTAAACTAAAAGCGCTATTTTAAAAACCGGGCTTTTTGCTATAAAGTGATTTTTAGAAACGGTATTGAAGCTTAAGCCACTGCTGGAAAGGCTGAAAGAACTGGAGGAGAGCTATTGGACGGGGAAAGAACAGTACAAAAAAAAATTGTCAGGATCCGCCAGGGGGAATATGAAGAAATAGACGACCAGGTTACCATTGAAGCTCCGGTGACCATCTACTTAAACGGCAGCGAACTGGTCACCCTGCTCTGCACCCCGGAAAAGCTGGAATACCTGGCCTTAGGTTTCCTGCGCTCTGAAGGTTTGCTTTCGGGTATAGGTGATTTAGAATCGATCCGAATCAGAGAAGATGAAGGCCTGGTTGAAGTTGACTTAAAAGAAGGGGCGGGATTGGCTGAAAAACTTTACGGTAAAAGGACCGTAACCTCGGGCTGCGGCAAGGGGACCGTTTTTTTCAGCGCCCTGGACTCCCTGCGCAGTTCTCCCCTGACCGGAACCCTGAAGATCAGTCCCGAAAAAATGGCCCGCCTGATGGAGGCCCTGCAGGATAAAGCGGAACTTTATAAAGCTACCGGAGGAGTGCACAGCGCCGCCCTGGCTGACGGTGAACAGCTCCTCTATTTTTGCGAAGACATCGGCCGCCACAATGCTCTGGATAAAATAGTGGGCCAGTGCCTGCGCGAAGGTATTTCCACAGAAGACAAGATCATAGTTTGCAGCGGCCGCCTGAGCTCGGAAATTCTCCTCAAGTCGGCCAAGCTTAAAATCCAACTGCTCATCTCCAGGGCCGCTCCCACTTCGCTATGCGTCGAACTGGCCGAAACCTTAAATATTACCCTGGCTGGCTTCGTCAGGGGCAAGCGCTGCAATGTCTACACTCATCCCTGGCGGATCACCTGATCACCGAACTAACCGGAACGGTTCTAAATATTCCGGAGCGAGGAGGAAAAGCTAATGAAGAAAGTCTATGTCACCCGCAGGGTGCCCCAGAAGGCGCTGGATTTGCTTGAGGCCGAGTTCCGGCTGGAAGTTAATCCCCATGACCGGATCCTGACCAGGGAAGAACTGGCCGAGGCGGCCCAGGATGCCGAAGGCCTGCTCTGCCTGCTTACCGATCAGATCGACGGGAAACTGCTCGATAAAATGCCCCGGCTGAAAATGGTTGCCAACTGCGCCGTCGGCTATGATAACATTGATGTCCGGGCCTGCACGGAAAGGAATATCGTCGTATCCAACACCCCCGGCGTGCTGACCGAGACCACGGCCGACATGGCCTGGGCCCTGCTGATGGCGGCAGCCCGGCGGGTTGCCGAGGCCGACCGTTATGTCCGGGAGGAAAAATTCAAGGCCTGGGCCCCGATGCTGCTCCTGGGCGAGGATGTTTACAAGAGGGTGCTGGGTATTGTCGGGATGGGCCGGATCGGCGCGGCAGTGGCCAAAAGAGCCTCCGGGTTTAACATGACGGTCCTCTATTATGCTCCCCACCGGAAAAGCCCTCAAGAAGAGCAGGAGCTTGGAGTGGAATACAGGAACTTGGAAGATCTAATCCGGGAAGCGGACTACATCTCCCTGCATGTCCCTTTGAATGAAACAACCAGGCACCTTCTCGGTAGGCAGGAGTTTAAGCAGATGAAACAAACCGCCTATCTGATCAACACCTCACGGGGGCCGGTAATAGACGAAAAAGCGCTGGTTGAAGCTTTGAAAAACAAAGAACTGGCCGGGGCGGCCCTGGATGTTTATGAAAATGAGCCGCAGCTTGAACCGGGACTGGCCGAAATGGACAACGTCACTCTTGCCCCCCATATCGCCAGCGCCACAGTCGAAACCAGGACTAAAATGGCGGTAATGGCAGCAGAAAACCTGCTGGCCGGGTTAAAAGGTGAAAAGATCCCCAACCTGATCAACCGGGAACTGGAAAGCTGAGGTTGGGAAGTTTAAGTTTAAGCGAGTAAATTGGAGGGATTTCAAAAGTTGAACCAGGGCGCTCGTCGTTTCAGGATTCAACCGGCCCGGGACCTGTAAAAGCTTGAGTAACAGGCGCCGGGCTTAGCTTCGTTTTCCGGATTGGACAATCTTCTTTTTAAGCTTTTCTTTATCCTTAACCATGCTTTCATCCAAATGCAGCTTTTTGGCATAGACGTTAACTTCATCGAGATAAAACCCGGTCCGGTATTCCACTTCCTCCTTGACTGTTTGCTGGACTTCCAGGAGGAGTTTATCCAGCCTAATTTCAGGCAGGTAGGCCAGGTCAATGGCCACTTCTATATCCAGCACTACCTTTGATCTGCCGTTTTCCAGCTCGATATCAAGTACTTTGTAGATGCCCGGGGTATTAGAGATCAGGTAATTGGCCAGGTCGGTTATAACATGTTCGGCTATATAAAAGTTGCCCAGGTTGCTGAAAATGGGCCTTACTACTGAACGCTCCATCGGGACATCACTTGTTTTGGATGAAGACAGGCTGAATAATGAGCGGAGCGGGTCGACAATATATCCGGGGAACTCCTTCTTGATCGCAAAGGTGGGCAGTGGAATAACATGGCGGTTATCCTGGGCCCTTATGGTCAGGGCCTGTTTAATCGAATCGGAGTCTGAAACATCCTCAATATTGTAGATAAAGGTTGGTTTGGGCAAGCCCAGGTTTTCGGCTATTACCTCGGTCATCCGCCTTGAAGTGCCCAGGATCAGGACCTTACCCGGTTTAATCTCTTCAATCTTCTCTCTCACCTGGTGGGCTTGTTCGGGATCGTTAAACACGGCGCGCTTTATGGCCCCGTAGCGGGTGCTTTCTCGCTTGGCCGATCTTCCAGCCAGATGGACGTTGCCTTTAATCAAAAGTCCGTCATCAACTATATATTTAATGTCGTGTTTTTTGGCTAAAACCGGCGCGTGATGGCTTTTACCGGTCCCGCTGTGTCCGATTAAGGCGTAAACTTCCATGATTATCCTTTCTAGATTGTGATAGTCCGTTCATTTTTTCGGACTGTAAAACTGGTTCTTATTATAACATATTGGCAAAAGATGATCAGCACCTGCCGGCTTACCGGAGTAATAACTTCTTGAAAAAATGAAGGGCCTTCTTGTAGGGTGGATAGATTATGGCCGGATCAAGGCGGAATTTCCTGACCATGATTGCTTTTTGGTGTGAGAATGCATCAAAGCTGTATTTTCCATGGTACTTACCAATTCCGCTGCCGCCCCTGCCCCCAAAAGGCAGGTGGTGGTTGTAGGTATAGATTATGGTGTCGTTGATACAGCCGCTTCCAAAAGGGATCCTGGTGGTCAGGCGCTCTACATTGCTCCGGTTATTGGAAAAGATATAGCAGGCCAGTGGGTTTGGATTCCGGGCTATTATTTCTTTGACCTGATCCAGGCCGTTATATTCGATGACGGGAAGGATGGGGCCGAAAATTTCTTCCTGCATAACCGGTTTGTCCAGATTATTGACTTCCAGAATGGTGGGAGCAAGGTAAAGTTCCGCTTCGTCGTACTCTCCACCTGCGATGATGGCGCCGTCGGCCAGGTAGTTTTTCAATCTCCGGAAATGCTTCCGGTTTATAATTCTACCGTAATCGGGGCTGGTTTTGGGGTCGGTACCGTAAAAATGGCCTAACCAGTTGTGCATTGCATGAAAGAGTTTTTCCTTGATATCCTTGTGAACCAGCACGTAATCGGGAGTAATGCAGGTCTGGCCGGCATTGAAAAATTTGCCGAAAATAATCCTTTTTGCAGAGAGGGAAGGGTCAACATTGCTGTCAACAACGCAGGGGCTTTTCCCGCCCAGTTCCAGAGTGACCTCGGTCAAATTTTGAGCCGCTTTTTCCATGACAATCTTACCCACAGCAGGGCTGCCCGTGAAGAAGATTTTGTCAAATTTACGTTCCAGCAAAGCCCTGGCAATTTTAACATCGCCCTCCACCGCGGCGATATAGTTATGTTCGAAAGTGTCATTGATGATCGAAGCTATTAAAGCCGATGATTGTTCGGCTATTTCCGAGGGTTTTACCAGGCAGCAGTTGCCGGCGGCAATTGCTCCTACCAGGGGAGCGAAAGTCAATTGAAAAGGATAGTTCCAGGGTCCCATTATCATGGCCAGGCCATAAGGCTCGTTTACAATGTAATTCCTGGAAGGCAGGGTAAAAAAGATGCTCCTTGTCTTTTTTCGTTTTGCCCATCTGGGAAGATTTTTTAAAGCAAAGTTAATTTCTTTAACGATATAGCCTGTTTCCGCGGTGTAACTTTCGAATAATGGTTTTTGCAGGTCTGCCGAAAGGGCTTCAGCTATCCTGTCTGCATTATCTATCACCGCTTTTTTCAATTTCTTCAAGGCTTTTAATCTAAAGGCCGTATCCATTGTGGCTCCGCTGGCAAAGAATTCCTTCTGGTCCAGCAATAGCTGGTCAATATCCTTCAATAACTTTTCTTCAGACATTTATCGACCCTCCCTTTTTATGTAGCAAGGGGACGGAGTTGTTGCTACAATGTAGATCTGCCCGTCATTTATCAGCCAAATTCAAGTTATAATGCTTTTAAAACATGATAGTAGCAAGCACCCCGTCCCCCTGCTACGGGAGACAGCGGTAATCCGGCTTGAGGGGTATTTTTCGGCAGCATAAAGGCAGTGCGTACCCCAGCCGCAGCCCAGTTCCAAGATTTCCTGTCCGTCTGATAGTTCAGCCCGCGTGCAGGTAAGGGCAAGCATTTCTTCTTCAGCCTGGTCCAGCAGCCGCGAAGCTTCGCTTAAGGATTCATTACCGGGCCAGTAGCAGCAGCTATATTTTAACCGGCGGCCCAGAACCTTTTCAAAAAAAGACGGGGCAGTTCATAGTGCTGCCAGTTGGCATCAGGGGTGTAAACGGCGATCGGTTGTTTTTTCAGGTTTTCAATAAATCCGTCAATGTAAGCAAAATGGTTCTCAACAGCGGTGAATTTTTCTTTTTTGCGCTTGTTTTTAAGGACACAGCGAACGGCAAAACGCATAACCGGATCGGGGACAATGTGTTTGCCGAGTAAACTGTCTAAATTCATTAGTGCACCTTTTTATTTAAATAGTAGGATTAACTGTTCGATAAAGCTTGTGTTTTGCTCAGGCAGCGCAGCCAGTTTTTAGCTTCGATCAGATCAAGCGAAACAACGCTGAAACCTGCTTCCTCCAGCAGGCGTTGTAGCTGTCCGGGGCTGTACATAGTCATTTCACCGGTAGCCATGTAGCGCTCATTTCTCTCTTTGAACTTTTCGCTAGGGTAAACAGCATTGATGATCAAAAACCTTCCTCCCGGTTTGAGCATCTTTTTCACTGCTTCAAAGCAGCAGACTAGATCGGGCCAGAAATATATAGTTTCCACAGCCAGCACCAGGTCAAACTGGTTGGCTTCAAAGGGCGTGTTTTCTAGATCGGAATGTATAATTTCCGCCCTGCCCTCCGAAATTAGCTGTTCGTTGAATTTTTTCGACCATCTCACGCAGTCTGCGGAATAATCGATGCCGTAAACTTTACCGTTTGGAGCCCTTTCGGCCAGCCTGGCTACGGTTCTACCCCCGCCGCATCCAATATCTAAAACAGTGCTGTTTTCTGATATGTCGATCAGTTCCAGGCCCCAGCTGGTCAGCTGGAAATGGCATTCATTCATCTCCTGTATTGTCGCTTCACCCTGCTCGCCGGTGGGCTTCTTGCATTGCTTCAACTGTTGTTGTAGATCGCTCATCTTTATCTGTTCCCCTTTTGCTG
>Ga0207421_10000583_pt1 | contig 47300 bp, 30 predicted proteins | sample SodLakKL_010_SED_4_FD_187542 | JGI IMG/M metagenome (GOLD analysis project Ga0207421, IMG submission 187542) | Alkaline sediment microbial communities from Lake Tanatar, Kulunda Steppe, Russia - 8KL_010_SED (SPAdes) (version 2) | ecosystem: Environmental > Aquatic > Non-marine Saline and...
GCTTGTGATGCGCGTCTGAGTCGATCCAGGTCTTCATCTTCCTGTTCGGCAAGAAACGGGTCATTAAGCAGAGCACGAATATTCTCCAGCCTCCGCAGTTTGTGCTGCTCGGCCTGTTCGTTTATCGGGAAACGCTCCTGAAGTGCTTCTACATCTAGAATGAGCGATTCTTCCGCGTTATCTTCTTTAATCTGTCGAATGGCTGCAAGTATGCGATCAACCTCTTCGTAAGAATCGGCAACCACATAAGCCGGGTTTCTCCGCTGTGATGATGAACCCTCGGCCGGCCGGCTGAGATCACGAAACTGCTCATACTCAGCAAATTCAGGCTCCAGTACACCAAAATCGTACTCAAACTTGAGTTTGTCTGTGTTGAAAAGCACAAATACTATAATGATTGCGCCAACTGCTACAATGGTTCTGGCAAATGGATATCTTTTAGGCGCTTTTTTCACAAATCCAACATTGCCGTTGTTCTTATTAATGAGAATCCAGTTGAATCGCTCAAACAGCACTACGAATGCCGGAAGCAAATACATCATGCTCAAATAAGCCAGAATAATCCCTATCCCGGAAATGAAACCGAACTCCGAAAACCCACGAAAGTCGGCATAAATAAGAACAAAAAGAGCTATGGCTGTGGTAATCGCGCTGGTCATAATTGCGCGTCCCGAAGAGTCATAGGTTTCATCCAATGACTCGTATACAGGTAAACCGGATGATCTTTTTTCGAGATATCGCGCGTAAAAGTGAATTCCGTAGTCAATCCCTAAGCCGAACAGAATTACAAACAGCACGGATGTCATGGTATTGAGCGTACCCAGCGCGAAGTAGGTGATCCCAAATGTGATAGACAAACTTATAAGAAGAGGAATACCAATAAGAACTACAGGTACCAGCATCCGCTTAATATGGCTTAAGAATCCTTTCTTTCTTGTTTCTGCAGAACCTCGCTTATAGTTTATATATGTTTTCCAGAAGAAGTAAAGCATCACCAGAAGCAAAACGCTTCCGATACCGGTCGAAAAACTATTCAGTACATCATCCATAATGGAATCGATTTCCATCAGGTGCCTTTGCAAACGGCCCCCACCCATCACCACCATTTCCTCATGAAATGATGCAGGGTTCATTTCTTCAATGAGCTGATCATAATCTCTGAACAGATTTCTGAGGAAGGTAAGATCGCTTCTCGAACCGGTTGGCGTAAAACGAAGCAGCATAGAGGTGCTGTCGGCGCTGATCGGGTATCTGTCCGGAATTAGCTCATTATATAAATCCTGAAACGCCTGTCCGCCGGCAGCTTCTTCTTCATCATCGTCCCAATCATCCTCAAAATCAACGAAAAATGGATTGGCCTGTAATTTGGCTTCTTCAATTTCGTCTTCAAGGAACAGCTCCAGCTCATCAAGCTCCCGATCAGTTGCAAGGTAGAGGGCGTAATCTTTTAGTACTTCTGTTTCTTTTGTGTATTCGTAACGTGAGAAATATGGCTGACCTGTTCGCTGGTAAATCAATTCCATGCTGCGAGGTATAATTGCCTCGGCAAAAGCCCGGTTGGCTTCGAAACTTGGAGAACTAATAACAACCTGCATTTCAGTTTCACCACCAACGCGCTCCTGAAGCTGGTCCAGAGCCTGTACGCTTGGATGAGATGGAGGCAACAAACTTGCAATATCTGTATCGATTGCCATCCTTACCGCAAAAACAGACGAAACGGCCGCAATCACGAATGCAGCGAATATGGTAGATTTAGGGTGCCTGTAATTAAATCTTAAAACCGGCTTTAAGAAACTGAGAATGTAATCCATTAATGTACTGGGTTCAGAAATTCTGCTGAAATTATTTTATCTGTATATGCGAAATCAGGTCTGCAATGCATTCACTTTTTCTTGAATTTGCATAAAATTAAAAGTAAGAAAGATTTAAGTGAATAACCGTAATTAGTTCATTCAGAACAGCTTATTGGTGATGTATTAATAGGGCAATCACTTACCTGATGCATTATTCAAGTGTCACTTTTCATCATATCATCAAGAGTAGGAAACAGCTCATCTGCCGGAGTGCGTTCAAGTGATGATTTTTTCCTGCTTAAGTCCATCAGCTCGGTGTATAGCTCTCTGCGCAAATCATCATCTGAAGTTTCAACCTGTCGCTTAATTCCTTCACTTTTACGAGTATAGAACGCACGGGTAACCGCTTTAAGTGCCCCTCTTGCCGTTGCAAATGGATCGGCGTCCCTGGTGATACGTGTTGTTCGGCGTTCATTGCCTTTTTCGGAAATCGAATGCTGCTCGATAAATATCTCACCCGTTAGTTCAGGAAACGGAGGATCCTGAGCCGTGTATTCTTCAATTGATACGGGGAGTTCGTCGTTATATCTTTGGATGATGTCGTTATAAAACAGCCTTAACTCTTCATCTTCAAAATATTCGTGGGTGATAAGCTGACCCACATAATAAATCATTTCATCTCCATGCTCGATCATGAGCCTGATAATTTCCTTTTCCGCAGGCGACTTTTTCTTTTTCGGAGTGATGTTTTGGCTCTGCCTGCTCCCCCCGTTTGTATCAGGTATTCGCGGAAACTCGCCCCGACTGTATTCTTCGGCGGGTGGTGGGCTGTTTTCGTCGCGCTGCATTTGTCTGTACTCACGTTCTTTAGCGCGTTGCTGCTCCTGGGCAAAAGCCTGGGAATGGGAACCAAGTTCTGCTGTAAGTGCACGTTCACCTACACCTGAAAGCTTTCGGAGATGATCTACAAGCGTTGCCCGAAGTACTGCATCTTTTACTTTTGCAATGGAAGCAAGTATTTGACTAACTACTTTTTTTCTGCCAAGCGGATCTTCCCACTCTCCCGCATCTTCGGCATGTGCTACCATAAAAGAGATAAAATCCTTAGACTCTTTTTCAGTGTATTCCAAAAAGGACTCTGCTCCAAACTGTTGCACAAAAGAGTCGGGGTCTTCACCCTCCGGTAAGTGCATTAGTCGAACGTGCATATCGGCCTGTAAAGCAATATCAAGACCACGAATCATGGCGTTCTGCCCTGCACTGTCGGCATCGTAAACCATGAGCATGTTTTGTGAGTAATTGCGAAGCCGTCTCATTTGCTCGGGGGTAACAGAGGTTCCGCTTGTGGCTACAACATTGTAAATACCGCTCTGCCAGAGAGAGATTACATCCATATACCCTTCTACCAAAATACTCTGGTCGTTCTTTCTTATTTCATTGCGGGCCAGATGAATACCATACATTACTTCACTCTTATTGTAGACCTTTGTCTGTGGTGAGTTAAGGTATTTGGGCCCTTTTAAACCTTCCATAATTCTGCCGCCAAAGCCTATCACTTTACCGGAAGGATTAAAAATAGGAAACATTAATCTGCCCCGAAAAGTATCGTAGGCTCTCTGATTCTTTTCGCTGTATTTTATCAGGCCGGCTTCAAACAGATAGGTCTCGTTAATGCCTTGCTCGGTTGCGTGAGAGAAGAAATGATCCATTCGGTCGTGGGCGAATCCAAGGCCCCATTTCCGTATGGTTTGTGTTTTAAGGCCGCGCTTACCAAGATAGTTACGGGCTTCTGCTGCCTCATCTTCGGCATTGAGCTGTTCATGATAGAACTGACCTGCAAAACGCAGGGCGTGATAGATGCCCTCGGTTAGCTGCGTACGCTCATCAAATTCATCATCCTGCTCCTCATGTGGCAATTCGATATTATAGCGCTCTGCAACCGTTCTCATGGCTTCTACAAAACCGACGCCTTCCATTTTCATTACGAAGTTAAAAACGTCTCCACCTTCTCCGCAGCCGAAGCATTTGAAAATTCCAAGACGAGGTGTAACGTGAAAAGATGGCGACTTTTCATTATGAAACGGACATAAGCCCGTGAAGCCGCCACCAGCTTTTTTTAGCTTTACATAGTCTGAGACAACATCTACAATATCTGCAGCGTCGCGAATCTCTTCTTTCTTGGTATCGGTAATTCTAGAACTTGCCATAGGGCTTAAAATATCATAAAATCAGATGAGCTTTCAATACTTTGAACATCAATTTTCGCAGATGAATTGCTCATTTTGCTGCATCTTTTTTACTGGCAGTCAAAACGAGCTAATTTATACCTTATTGGCCCTTGAACTCTGTAACTTTCCCTGAAGTGTCTTCTGAAACCGGATCTTTTAATCCCGAAATCTACCGCAGCCATTTTCCCCACATAAACGATGGGGGTATTTACCTGAATCATGCCGCTCTTTCTCCACTCCCCTTGGCCGTAACTGAGGCTGTTACAGCTTCTTTGAAACGACGTCAACAAGGTGCGATAGACCACTTTGAAACGGAGTTCCCGATTATTGAGAACACCCGTTACCTTCTGAGTCAACTTATTGGTGCAGATGGCGGGCATCAATTAGCATTTACACCTAACACAAGCTTTGCAATCAGTATTATTGCTCAGGGCATAGACTGGGAACCTGGTGATGAGGTACTTCTGTACGAGCGCGAGTTTCCCAGTAATGTCTACCCCTGGCTGCAGCTGAAGCCGAAAGGTGTAGAGGTTGCTTATTTGTCTGATGACCGAGGGAAGATCTCTGTTCCGCATGTTAAGTCTGCTCTTAAACGAAATACAAAAGTGCTAAGCATCAGTGCTGTTCAGTTTTTGAGCGGCTACCGGGCAGATCTGGCTGAAATTTCCAGTTTATGCAAAGCAAACGGAACAAAACTGGTAGTCGATGCCATACAGGCGCTCGGACACAGCCCCGTAAATGTTTCAAAACTAGGCATTGATGCTCTTTGCTGTGGTGGCCATAAATGGCTTATGAGTCCGCAGGGAATCGGTTTTATGTATATGAGTGATGAGTTTCGGGATCAGATTAGTATCACAGCAAAGGGCTGGCTTTCTGTTGAAAACGTATGGGACTTATTCGATACTAATCAGTCTCATCACCCAAACATGAACCGTTTTGAACCGGGCACTTACAACATTCCCGCCATAACCGGAATGCACGAGGCCTTAACCATCATTCTTGAGGCCGGGGTGGAAAACATTCGCCGGCATGTACTTGAATTAACCGATTTTATTAGTTCTGAACTGATTAGAGCAGGACTTATGTTATATGGTACACATGAAGATGAAAACAGATCTGCAATTGTATCATTTATATTACCACCACATATCAACTCCGAGGATCTTGTTAGACAACTAGGGAATGAAAAGGTCTATCTTTCTGCAAGATCCGGACTTTTGCGGATTTCACCCTATTTTTATACTACGCGAAAAGAAACAGAAAGAGCTGTTACGATCATTAAAAGACTCATCCAATAACGCGCACTATGCTCAAGGAACCATTCAATCTGTTCAATGAAGTTAAATTTGTTGTACAAGAAACGTTTAAACAATGGCTCGATGATAATATGATGCTGCATGCCGCCGGATTGGCATTCTATACGATATTTTCACTTGCACCTTTACTCATCATCATAATTGCGGTAACCGGTTTCTTTTTTGGTGAGCAGGCTGCCAGTGGCCAATTAAGTCTTTTTATCGAAGGTGCTGTAGGCGAGGATATGGCTGCATCAGTGGAATCTATTGTTTCTGGAGTAGCCCAGGGGGGACAAGGTACCCTTGCAACTATTCTAAGTACAGGTATTCTGCTTTTTGCAGCTACCACAGTTTTATCTCAGCTTAAAGAATCACTTAACATTGTTTGGAATGTAGACAAGTCCCTCAAACAGCCGGTTAAGATGTTTTTTATTAACAGGATGCTCGCCTTATTGCTCATTATTCTGTTTTCCCTGGCTTTAATCGCAACCTTCATGATTTCAACGATAGTCTCATTTCTGGGACCATTCCTTGATGATATAATTCCAGGCGGTTTCGGATTCTACAATATTATTAATTCTGTATTCTTTCTGATCATTTCCACTCTTTTGTTTTCCTTTATTTACAAATTACTGCCCGATGTACGCGTAAAGTGGACCGATGTACTTGTAGGTGCGTTTGTAACATCTATTCTGTTCCTGATTGGCCGTTCTGCGGTAACGTATTATCTCTCAAATGCAGCTACAACATCAACTTATGGTGCCGCAGGTTCTTTCGTAATTCTGCTTATTTGGGTCTATTATAACGTAATGATGATATTTGTGGGAGCAGAGTTCACCCAGATTTATACCAAACGTTATGGCTCAGAAGTAAGACCAGGCCGCTACCTTAGAAAGAATCCGGTACAAAAGAAAAAAGTAAAAGACATCACAACCTGATAAACAAAAAGGGTTCATTCTCATTACTGAAAACGAACCCTTGAATAGAAACGCCAGCTTAGCTTAGAAATCAATTCCAAGACTAAAGTAATGGACCCTGCGTCCAAATCCGTCGAATACCTCATCGGAATAAGGCCAGGCAATATCCCAGCGAAGTGGGAGCCCGAAAACAATGCTTCTCAGGCCAAATCCCATCCCATACAGTATCTCGTTTCTGTCGGTTCCATCCCATGTTGTTCCTGCATCGGCAAAAGCAACGCCCTGAATATTATATAGGGGGAATAATGGAATCGGACCCGGGATTGCGGCTGCAATCAGCGGAAAGCGAAACTCTACGTTACCAAGGGCAAATTTGTCTCCAACTCCTGCGGTATAATTCCATCCGCGCATCGGCAATGCCGGTAGCGTGAAGAAGATGTTAGCCAGGTTTTCTGCTGTTAATCTCTGGTCCTGTCTGAAGTTGATCCAGTTTGAAACACCACCAAGCAGGTAATTTTGAGGGTCCGGGCCAAAAGAAGCACCGCCAGAAGCCCGGAATGCTAAAGTATAGCGATTGCCAAGACTCACGTATTGGCGTAAATCTGCCGATGCAGAAACGAAGCCAAGAAAGGCATCCGATACGGGTACGCTTCCAGCTACTTCAAGTGCCATTCTGCTGCCCTTCCGTGGCGAGAGGAAACCAGGTATCGTAACATCACGCACATAACGCACTTGAGGATACAGTAATAAATCCTGCTCTGCAGAAGATTGCGCACCAGGTATAATATTACTCAGGTCCCGGCTTATACCTGTAAAAGCCTGAGTAAACTCAATTCTCTCAAATCGGTTCAGCGGATAAGAGATACCAATATCTGCAGTATACAGTCTGTATCTAACGATATCACCATTTATGGTCTGAAACTGAATTGAGTTGTGATTAAAACTGGTAAAGTAGTTTGTACGGTTCCGGAGATACGCATACTGCAGGAAATAGGTACTGTTTCTCAGGTCGAATACAAGATTACTGGCAAAAGTGAGCCTGTGATCACCCAGCACATCGCTTACAGATGCCTGAAAAAATGAGAACGCCCCATACTGTGTACCTATTGATGCTGTTCCCTGTGTAAAGTCGGGAGAAAAGTTGAGACGATATCGCTTCGGAATAAATCGGCCATCTTCTGTACGGCTGTCGGCAAGCGTAAATCGATCTTCGCGTTCATCATCAGCAAACTCTTCCTCCAGTTCTTCCGAGAACTGGTAATTCCGGAAATCTATTACGTCGCTCCGCCGTTCATCATCACGATCGCGCCTGGTCGTTACTTCTTCAACAATTTCTTCTGATTCGTCTCGCGGCAGATCAGCTACCAGACCGTCTTCACGGAATTCAGAGACAAAAAGGTCGCGGGAAAAACCAACAGCCGGAACGCGCTGAGACTCCCTTTCTGTGGCTCTGCGCTGCGCCCAGTGGTTAGGTCTTAAATTGCCTGACTTAACGCGCTGAAGCGGGTTTTGAACAATGAAGATATCCAGAAAACCGGAATTAATGCTGTTTACGGCCATTCTTGAACCATCAGGCGTAATAGAAAGCTGCATCACCCCTGTTATTAGGTCTGTAAGAGGTCTTGAAACACGTGTCTGGAGATTCATCTGGTAAACATTCATGATGCCGTTTTGGTCAGACAGATAAATTAACTCTCCGTTTTGTGTCATCTGGGGTCGCTCCTCGTTCCACCCTTCTGTACTCGTGATGCGCTGTGCCCGGGTTGAACCTACCCTTACCATGTAGATATCGGTCTGATTCAGATTTGGATTAGCCAACATGAAGTAATTTTCCTGGTATACTCCAAGATTAACGCGGGGTCCTCTGTCGGAAACAAAGAATACAGATTCAGAGTCATTCGACCATGCCGGATCGGTATCGCTGAAAATATCATTTGTTAGATTAACGAAGTCTCCGGTTTCGAGACTATAAACATATATGTTAACCATGGAACCTTCAGTACCCTGGAACGCCAGTTTATTTCCGTCAGGAGACCATGCTACAGATCGTATTGAGCGAAGGGTTGGAAACTGAATTTTACGCACGTTGCCACTTTCATAATCTACAATAGCAATATCGCTGCGTCCCCGTGTTGTCGTAGATAGAGCAAGCTGGCGTCCGTCGGGAGACCAGGTGAGATTAGGCCTAAGGATATTTAGCTCTTCAAAGTCGACGTTGTCTTCACCCCTAATCAGCGTTTTAATGCGACTACCTGTGTTTGCATCGAGAACCACTACATCAAAAAATCCTCTTCTGTTTGTAATCATAGCCAGCCGGTCACCCTGAGGCGAAAGAGCCGGACTTGTGTTGTAGCTTCCCCGAAAGTTTTCTTCCGTGATGTTGGTTCCAAACGTTTTGAGATTTTCCCGGTCGGCTACTTCCGGAAAATATTTTTTCTGAAGCCAGTCCCTCCAGCGATCAGACAGCTCCGAAAGGGTAAGTCCCGTAGATTGGCGCAAACTAAGTTCGAAGCTACGGTTTGTTTTCATCCGCTCCATGATTTCACCAATCTTCTCGCGGCCATACTCCTGTACTATGAAGTCCCAGACGCCCTGTCCACCACGATAAGCGAAGAAACCACCTAAACCCTGAATGGGTGGCAGGTAACCGTTAACGGTAGCATCCCTCAAAAACATATCGGTGCTGGTATCCCAACCTAATGCGGTGTACTCAGCGAGACCTTCCTCTGCCCATAACGGAAATATCCGGCGGCCTTCAGCTAAAAGCGCGTTAATATTACCGCCGTAGAACATATCGTTGATCATAGCGTGTACAAGCTCATGCTGCAAAACCCGGCGATAGTCTCCGTAGTCGGCCATGAACGGCATAGTAATACGGTTCTTGAACAAATCCGTTACCCCGCCAATACCCTGAGCGTTTACAGGTAAAGGAATAACATTAGTCTGGGAGAATGAGGCGTGCGAATCATATACAATAACGCGAATCCGCTCATTAATCTGGTGATTAAAATCCCTGGATAACTGCATATAGGCAGCTTCGAGACTATGAGCCGTGAATTCTGCAAGCAGATAGTTTTCTGAATCGTAATAGTAAATGTCGAAATGTTCCGACTGTATAATGCGCCAGTCGTACTTCTCATACTGAACACGGTTTTTTCCGAAATTAAAGGCCTGAGAGTGAACCAATTCCGCTTTAAACAGAAAGATTAGCAGACCGGTAATAAACAGCAGTAGGGTTTTGTTCATAGATTGGGAAACAAACGTAGGATTAACTTGATAGTCACTTAACGGAAATCAACCTGTTTTCTTACAAACATATTGGATCGTCAGGCAAGAACGAAATCAATTTGTCGAAGCTCGGCATTCGTATTAAGGACACGAACCTTTAACTCATCACCCAGCTTATAAGTTCTGCCCCTGTTTCTACCGGTAAGACAATGTCTTCTTTGGTCGTAAACGTAGAAGTCATCATTTAATTCGCTCATACTTATCATTCCTTCACAATAAATATCTTTGAGCAGGATATAGATGCCTTTATCAGTAACACCGCTAACTATGCCTTCAAACTCACTGCCAATTCGTTCTGACAGATATTCTACCTGCTTCAACTTTACGGAATCGCGTTCGGCACTTACCGCGGCTCTCTCTCTTTCGCTACAGTGTTCGCCGTACTCCACGAGCTCTTTAAAGTTGTACGACTTTTTTTCTTCAGCGTATTTTTTGAGCAGACGATGCGTAATTACATCAGGATAACGTCGTATCGGGCTGGTAAAGTGGGAATAGTGCTGAAAGCCCAGACCAAAGTGACCGATATTTTTAGGGGAATACTCGGCTTTAGCCATCGAGCGAAGTAAAAGATCGTTTATCGTATATTCGATGTTTTTGCCTTTCACTTTGTTAACCAGATCGTTAATGGCTTTTGCGTCTACTTTGTCCTTACGAACGTCAAACTCAATACCTACCACCCGAACATGTTCAGCCACCTGTTCGAGTCTTTCCATGTTGGGTTGCGCGTGAATGCGGTAGAAAAATGGATAGAGATTATCTGTGATTTTCTTGCCCGATTTCTCCCTGAGCTTTTCAACATGCTCAGCTACCGTTTTATTAGCCAGAAGCATGCACTCTTCGATTAAACGGTGAGCCTTAAACCTTTTCTTAAGGATAACTTCAAGCGGCTTACCATTTTTATCCAGCACAAATTTTGGCTCCGGATTATCAAAATCGATAGCGTTTTCTTCAAATCGCTTTTCAGTAAGTCTGTCTGTAAGCTTAACGAGATGCTGCATAGGCTCGGAAAGTACATCATGATGCTTGCCTTCGATAATCTCCTGGGCCTCTTCGTAAGTAAGGCGAAACTTGGAATTGATGGCCGTTTCTTCAATAGAATAATCCACCACCTCGCCCCTGGGCGTGACTTCCATAAAACAACTATAGGCCATTTTGTCTTCATCTGGCCGAAGACTACAAACGCCGTTGCTTAACTTTTCCGGCAGCATTGGTATAACACGATCTACCAAATAAACACTGGTTGCACGCTGTATAGCGGCTTCATCGAGTATGGTGTTCGGGCGCAGGTAATGAGTAACATCGGCTATATGTACACCAAGCTTGTAATTACCATTATCAAGATGGGTGATGTCTAAAGCATCATCAAAATCTTTAGCATCATGGGGATCTATGGTAAATACTAGTGCTTTACGATAGTCTGTGCGTTTTGCAATATCTTTTGCTGAAGGAAATTCCGGGATGTTATCACAGTAGGCTTCAACCTCCGGGTCGAAGGCTCCTAACATGTCGTTTTCGGCCAGAATCGATAATATTTCAGCGTTGTTGGTACCTTTTTTTCCAAGCACTTCTTTTATCGATGCTTCAGGTAAAGAACGCGGATGAATCCAGCTCTCCAAAGCAAATGCGACTTTATCGTCTGGTTTAGCATCGGTAACGTTCTCTGGCTTCACAAAAAACTTTACGTGTGCTGATTTCTCGTCTGGCTGTATCACATACGCATGCTTTCCTTCTTTCTTTAATGTTCCAACGTACACACTTTTGCCACGTTTAACGACTTCCAGTACTTTACCTTCGGTTCTACCGCGTCCATTACCCGTGATACGGATTTTAACAGTGTCTTTGTCGAGCGCCACGCCTAAGCCTTTTCCGGGAATTCTGATGTCTTCCTCATGGCCTTCAAGCGTTACGAAGCCAGTTCCATGTCTGTTAATGGAAATTCTGCCGGTGTCTGCAGGGGAGTCAGCAGATGGTTTAGCCGAGCTTTTATGAGGCTTTTCAGCTTGTTTCTTCTTGGTCTTAAGATTTTCCTTAGGTGCTTCTTTTGCAACAGTAAGCTTTGTTAGACTAAGCTCGCTTTTGTTGTTGCGATCTACAAGTCCGTTGTCAGTGAGGTTACGTAGTGCACGCTTAAAGGTTTTTAAGTCGCCCCCCGTAAACTTCACGGTGTCCATAATCAGGCCTTCTGGTACTTCGTATTGTTTATGTTTTTTAAGAAACTCCAGAATAAACTGTTCAATCTCTTTTACGTTTTTCTTTTTTCCCATTCAGGCTATTCCGATTGTGATTTGTATAAATTCGAGGATACGTTATGTCTGGTAATCCTTTAAAGTTTAATCTGAGGAGGCCATATCCGGCTCTTCTTCTTTTTTCTGATGACTTCCGAAGAGTTTATTAACAGAACCCCATATTCGGTCTCTTAATTCACCCCAAGTGTTAAACTGCACCCTGGCTTCCACTCCAACCCCGTATATTTCATTGGTTTGGGTTTGGCCTACAGATACTGCAGAAGGTAACAATGATTCTCTGCGCATGAAAGCTTCCACAGAAAAATACCGGTTAATGCGGTATGTAACGTCGAAATCGCCCAGATTCGAGTTTGGACCAGTAACCGTTCCTTCACGGCGAAGGGTGAGGCGGTCGTCGAATAAGCGCAAAGCTATTCCCAAATCGGCTTCTTCAAATCCGGTCATATTAAGGTCTATATCAAGGTTACTGATATTTGAATTCAGGATATTGCTAATTTGTGATGACAGCAGTGTACTTAAACCCTGAGCCCCGAACTGGCTACCGAATAAATCATTTAGCTGTGTATCTCGAGGTACAAAGTTACCTGAGAGCAGGATACTTGTTGCCTGGAGCAGCTTTTCGTCTTCATCATTAATAATAGCTAGTATAGTAGCAGATTGTGATATATCTGTACCGGTTGGAAATTCGAAAAAGAAATCGTTTTCAATACTATCTAAGGTACCCGTAATTTGAAGAATAAGATCGACAGGGGTTCTTTGCGGAGTATCATCTGCCTGCCCCGGTCTGAGCACGTTAATATTTGGGCGTGCTCTGTATGTAGCCGAAACGTCAATTCTGGCATTTACCGGATCGCCTTCCCAGCTTATGGTTCCGCCTTCCCGAATTGAAAATCGCCTCGTAAAGATATCACCGCCCACGAACAGATAATCACCACCGGCTACATCGAATCTGCCAAACACCTGAAAAACCTCGTCCTGCAGTGCTAACCGTATTCGGCCGGTACCGCGTGCAGAAAGAATTTCGGATGTAACATCATCAAAAATAATGCGGACCAGCATGTTATCATCAGCCTGAAACTGAAGATCCATCTCAAATTTCTCCATAAACGTGAGATCGGCATTGTCGCTGATTCTTATACCGCCGTTAGTTGAACCGTTTCGGCCATTGTTGTTACCCAGCGCGTTTAAATCGATGATTTGCGAAAAGTCATCTACAAACTGTATAAAGCGTGTACCACCCTCTACGCTTTGGTCTGTGGATACGGGAATTGAAAAAACCGAGTTTGAGCTAAGGTAAACGGGCGTTGGAGTGGATATAAAGGGCTGATCGTTGGTACCCATCAAGCGAACCGTTCCTGTACCTACTCCCCGCCCGTAAAACGGTATTTCAGGTCCGGCTCTGTTATTTAAAAAGGTAAGGCTGTTCATATCAAGCGCTAGATCAAAAACGGTACCCCCTCCAAAAAGCTCAAAGTCGATATTTCCTCTAAGCGTACCAGTACCTCCGTTTGAATCCCTAACAGATATGTTATTGAGAGTTACTCCGTTTTCGCTGTTCAAATCCAGATTTCCATCGAGGTTAAGAGTCGTTAAGAGAAAAACAGGAACCACATTTACATCGATAATATCGAAGCTGGAGTCATAATGTAGCCCGTCTCTGCGAAGCTCCAGTACCCCTTCTCCTCTGGCGCGTCCCTCAACCTGTTCAAAAACACCATCTACGATAAGGGGAAGAACCCACAGATCTATCTCATTCATTGTTACATCAAAAGATGCGAACAGAGCATCCTCTGCATCTCCAGCGTTTTGCAGCGTATTGATGAAACCCTCGACAATAATGTCCTGACCAATATCTTCATTCCGTTGTAAATACGTTTGATATCGCTCTGAATCCGTTCGTATGGTAAGACGGGTGTCGAAACGTTCATTTTCTGCATCAAAACGGCTTCGGAAACCTACGTCCCCAACAAGGCGATTATCTAATCTGAGCGCTTCTACCTGTATATCACCCATAAAGTTTGGATCCGTACGAATAGAACGTGTAAAGAATGTACCGTCTAAAACCCCGGAAAAGTTCACGCGACCGTTTATCAGACTTGAAATACGCTCAAGCTCGATACCACTAAACAAATATGAAACTGAATCTTCAGGGCTTTCACTAAATGTACCGTCAATTATGATGCGCTCCTGCAAATTTCCAAATTCCAGCCTGTTTACATGTACCCTGCCGCTGTCGTCAATACGAATCGGGGTTTGTTCTATGTTTTGCCAGGTATAGGCTTCATCACCAACATAAAAGTCCATAATCCGGATGTCGACATCACGATCCGAGAATACGGCACTTAGCATGGCTCCGAGCTCAACATCATCACCGATAATGGTTTTAAAACGCTGTAGTACCAGTGCCTCATCGTAAGCATCTACGTAAAGGTCTGCATTTCTGAACTGTTGCCCCGCAGCATCCAGACTCGCGAATAGCACTTCGAAATTTCCTTCAAAAAAATCTGTAGCCCTGCCTCGATGATAGCTGGAGTTTGCACGCACTACCAGGCTATCGAGCTGCAATACATCCAATTCGATAAAATCGGAATAGAGCTGCGTTTCAATATTGAATGTTTCGCGATTGCTTCTGAGCGTTGCGTCGAGATTAGAAATAGTTGTGATCTCAGGAAAGCCGGGAAAGATTTTATTTATAAGCGACAAATCATCAATTCTTGCCCGAATGGTTAATTCATTTTCCAATAAGTCTTCATTAACCTCTGCAGGCGGTAGTAATTCGGAATCGGCAATATCGTACACAGATGTTTCGCTGATTCGCTGGCTGATTTCGGAAATCCAGTAACGGGTTGTTTCTATAATTCGTGTTGGTACAACAGAACCCGAGATTTCAGCTTCGAGCATTGTTCCACCTATTCGAAGTGATCTCCCCTGCGAATTCGGCTTATCTAAAAATGCAAAGAATTCATGTTCTTCTATATATTCATCACCATAATCGGAATCGTAGATATTAAGAAATACTTCACCCGAGTAGTTATCAAGTTCGGATCCCGTGGCATTAAGGGTAAAAGTTGTGTTCACTCTGCCCTCTTTTACGCTGCCATCAGGAACGAGCCGGGCTGGATTGAACTCTACCGTATTCCCCTCCAGATTAATAGAGGGCTCTTTCTGCATGAAATCTATCCAACCATATGCACGTAAACGGGAATCACCGGTCTGTCTAATGGTGAGGTCAGGTTCCAGAAAGCCGTCATCCAGAACAGCATTTAAATCCAGCTCATTGAGATCAAAGTCATTAATCTTACTGTCTCTGATTTGGATAAATAAAGATGCCGTAGCATCTTCAATATCATCTCCTGCTCCTTCCAGACGAAACGCACTGTTAAGTCGCGAATCCCCCAGGGCAAGACCCGGCATCTGTTCAAACCGAAGATTGTCAATTTCACCTTCGACCAGATAATAAAGTTTTTCACGCCAGTCAATTTCACCGGAAAACTCAATATCGCCAGTATCGGATGTAATTGAGACATCTGATTTTACATGGAACCTGCTCCCGTTTGCATCACCACGAAGAGTAAAAAGACCCATTTCGGGGAATAAAGCCTGCTGTTCGGGAAACAGAATGGCCATATCATCATAATGCAGATTAATGAAGTCCAGAACCAGATCGTAATCCAGCTCACCTGCAAGGTCCGATGCCTCTCCGTAAATCATAACTGTACTTTTGCCATATCGCAGATCTAAACGGGATAATTGCAGATTCTCCTCGTTTATAACGGACCGGAGATCAATTTCAACAGGCTGTTCAAGGATTGGTATATCCGGAAACAGATCGGAGAATTCATTAGTAAGAACTGAACTTTCATCTATCCGGAAATTAAGAGTGGATTCCTTCATTTGTCCAATCAGATCTGCTTTAGCGATATCCACTCCTTCAAAAGCAGCCGTGAATCTGAGATTGGATTTAGCCGTGCGGAGAGAAAATCTGTTTAACTCAAAAAATCGATCATCAGCATAAACCTGTCCGCGAAATAAAAATTCTTCAAAATCAAATGAGCTTGTTTTACCACTGAATTCTCTGAATCCGAGAAACTGCTCTTCAGCAGAGAGTTCCAGACTTAACCGAAGGGTGATGTCTTCTATGATAAAAGATTTGGGAAGCTTAATAGAGGCATCATCATCAAGGAATGTATGAAGATTGTTACCCGTAATTATGCCATTGGAAATATTAAGTTCCTGCAGATCGAGCCGGGGTAGCTGATTGGTGTCGAAACCGTCGCCTGAAGTTTCTCTGGCGCCGGACACAGAATAACGTCGTTCAAATGCACGTGCAATGGTAAGGTTTTCACCATCAGATGTGCGGTTCAAATTGATCAAAGGGTGATCGATAGAAGCCGTTGAAATGGTAAATCTGTTAAACAGGGACTGTCGGAGGTCTAGTCTTAGATAAATATCCCTGGCAGCAAGTACTGTGTCTGAAAGTATTATAAGGTCGTCGCTGTCAGTTTCGTTATAAACTATTGCTACATCACTTAGTCGCAAGTCCACCGGAAGTGTACCCTGAACTTTACCGAATGAGATTTCACCATAGTATTGCTCATCGAAACTGCTCTTAATTTCGAGTGCGATACGGTTTTGAACCGACTCGAACTGAAGAAGAAGAAGTGCAATACCCAGAAGAAAAGACAACAGCATGAGTACACTGAATACAGTTATCCAGAAGTATCTCCATAAATTGTATATCCATTTAAGCATTATTTCCTGCGCTGTTGTCTTTGATTCTTCAGGCGTATTGAAGTTTAAGTTCTTTTATTTTTGTTAGTGTTGCAGCCCAGACTTTGTAAATAAGCTCGATATCGTCTACTTGTTCAACATATGGCCTTCCATATTGCTTAAGTACAACAAATCTAAGCCCTGTAGCAGATCTTTTTTTGTCTGTTTGCATGGCGCTCACAAGTTGTTCCGGAGTAATAGCGATATCGATTCCTGAGATCATCATGCTGTTAAAGTGCTGCTCAATTAATTCTTCTTTAATGGTTGCGCCCAGCTCCCGCGAAAGAATTCCGGCTGCAATCATACCTATATAAACGGCCTGCCCATGCGAAATCTTGCCATAACCCAATTGTTTTTCAATAGCGTGTGCAAATGTATGGCCATAGTTGAGAATCATCCTCAGATTACTCTCTTTTGTATCGCGAATAACAATGTCTGTTTTAACTTTAATACAGCGCTGAACTATTGACTTCAAAAGCGATGTATTATCTCTTAGTTCGGATAAATCCCGTGTAGAAAGAATGGTTAGAATATCCGGGTCGGCTATAGCGCCGTATTTTAATATTTCACCAAAACCACATAAAAACTCTTCATCAGATAGTGTAAGAAGAGCATTTAATGGTGCAATAACGGCTTTAGGCTGGTAGAACGTACCTACTAAGTTTTTACCCGCGGGATGGTTTATACCGGTTTTGCCTCCAATAGAGCTGTCTACAATCGCCAGAAGTGTTGTTGGGATATGTATAAGTGGCAGTCCGCGCATTACAGTCGAGGCAACAAAGCCGCCTAAATCACCAGTAACACCACCGCCAATTGCGTAAACGGGTACATTCCGGTCGGGATTATGAGACAGGCAAAAGGTTACCATTTCCATCCACTGTTGCGTTGATTTTGAAGACTCACCGGCTGGGATACTGTAAACAATAGGTTCATCGTATAAAGCGGTGATACTTTCAACAAGCTCAGACTGCAGCTCCAGCACATTGGAATCAACAAAAAAGAAAGCTTTAGTGCTGTTGTAAAGAGAAGAAATTTTTTGAATTTCACTTAACGGTTCATCTCCCACTGCAATGATGTATTCATCGCTTTGTTGAGTGCGTACCTGTTGTTTATCGAGCATGGTCTAAAATTTTTTCGTACAGTAAATGAGCAGATTTCTTTACAGACAAACCAGCCTTAGGCTGATAGTGAATCTGTGCTTCAAGATATGATGGAAGCCGTTTTTCAAAAAGTGAAGAAATTAGCGATGAAATTTCTGATTCAGGTTTTAAAACACCGTCTTCATTAAGTAATAAGGGTCTTTTATTGTTTTTTTGGACACGACTTAAAATAACATCAAATGGAGCGTCGATAAAGCATAATATGCTTTTATTTTTTACTAAAGCGACCACTTCTTCTGTTTGTAACGCTCCTCCTCCCAAAGCAATAACCTGAGGGTTAGCCGACAGCAGCTTTTCAAGAGTTGACAGCTCTATTCTTCTGAACTCAGACTCGCCATATTGCTTAAAGATATCTGCTATCTTTTTACCCGTAATATTGCGAATTGCAGCATCAAGGTCTACGAATTCCATATTCATTATACTGGCAAGCTCTCTGCCATGCGCAGACTTACCGGCCCCCATCATTCCACAGAGCGTAATATGTGTATTTATCTTCATAATATATCAGGTGCTGAAATCATGTTTAGGGGGTTCTTCCGGTTCAACCAATATGATGTTTTCCTTATCAACTAATACGGTTCCTGCCGGAGAACCTTTAGGTTTTCTAACAAACTTTCTTCGGGTCCATTTAACGGGGCACAGTTTCGAACCTTTTCCTTTAGACATCCACGCGGCCCAGGATGCGGCCTTTTCTATCAGCTTCATGTCAGGATCTGCCTGTGCCTTATTCATCCGGATTACAACATGCGAACCCGATACACCGCTGGCATGAAGCCAGATATCGTCTTTATGTGATTCACGCAGCACTACATCATTGCTTTTAGCATTCTTCCCAATCCAAATATCGTACTTGCCCTGCTGAAGAACTTTGTACGGCTTTTGCAGATCATTTTTGATATTTCCACTGCTTTGAAATAGTTCATGAGCGCCAAACTTTTTTTGAATTTCTTCGATTTCCCGCAGATGTTCTGTTTTGTTCAGTTCTGTTATAATGGCTTCCAGTTCAGCCTTCCGCAACAGTGTGGTTTCACGGTAAGCCACGGCTGATTCGTAGGAGCGTTCAGACTTCTTTTTTTTATCAAAATAATTCTGGGCATTAGCTGCAATATCCTCAGACGGATCGAGCGGAATATCGACCGGTTCGTTATTGTCATAAAAATCAGGAAGGGTGATGGTATCGCTGCCTTCGGGCTTTATATGAGCGTGGGCAACAAGAATATTACCCAGCTGCTCGTACCGCTCGGCCCGTTCAAGACTTTTATAGGCATCGTCTCCAGCAGTAATGATGCCATCATATTTTTTGAACAACTTTTCTGCTTTCTGGGTCAGTTCTTTCAACCGTTTTCCGTGGCGATTCTCTTTGGCTTCTGTGTAAAAACCTACTCTTATGGCATCATTTACCGATAAAAAGCTCTCTGCCCCATCACGGTCTACAAACTGATCAGAGAATATGGTAAATCTACCGTCGGCTAAAAGTGCTGGCTGTGGTTTATGCAGAAGCTGCTTTTGAGCTGATGTAAGAAATGTAGTTATAAACTCATCATCCTGTTCTTCAAGTGAGCCAGACGATATGAGATCAGCTATAAAGTTCCGCGGTAAAAGTGGGAAAGACTGCTGAATTCGTTTTTTCAGATTTCCGGATGCTTCATTAAAAGGCTTCATTCGGGGACCGGAAGGCTGCAGCATAGGCTTACCCTCATGAGTGGCAGGGCTTTTAAAAGATTCTGTAATGATGCCTTTACGGATAAGAAAAACATTCGGCTCATGACCGAAAAGTCTAAGCTGCAGCACAAGGTCATTTTTAAAAAACCGAATAAAAACAAACCGGTCTCCATCAGCAATTTCTACGAGATCAACTTTAGCGCCCTGAAGGCTTTCAAAAAACGAAGCGCTGTTAGATTTACGGCTTGAAACTCTCGGGTCTAGAAAACAGGCTGTCTTCACTGAATCGACAGATACCGAGAGCTTAATTTCTTCTGTATCTTTAGCAAAGAATAAATCAAGGGTATTTTTCTTGTAAGTAACCGCATGGAGAAATATGGCCTTAGCCAAAATTGCATTTAACTCTTTAGCTAAATATATTAAAGTGAAATAGTTATTCATTACAGATTTGTTAGCCTGAAAAGCCGTTCCAGAATTAAAACTTTAATTTTTTCGTTAATAGGCACCCTATGAAATACCCTATTTTTGATTCGATAATCAAGAATATTAAAAATGAGATTACAAAGAGAGGTATTATACCAACAAAGTTTAAGGTATGGAAAGAATCTACCATACAAGCTACAGGTCTTGAACTTTCTCTTGATATTCATGGCCATACTTCTGGAATAAAAGAGATCACAATTAATTTCGATTGGGATTCCTTCAGGGAAGCAAAGCTCGCCCACCGCATGAAAGGCATGAAAAGGCATCCTTTACTCAAGAGGCAGGATTTATTAGACAGCAAGGTGGCTTTGACTCTTGATATAGAAACAGCCTGGCATTTTGATGAGAAGCAAATTATAAATTTGCCTGGTGCAGAAGACGCCGATGCCAGAATTAAATACGCAAGCGAATGGATGCGCGCTTTAAATAACGAAATTTCCACACTCGCTCCCCTTGAGAAATCAATTAACCGCTGGCATATCGAAGTAGACGGGGATAAACACGGTAAGTTTGTATCGGCATTGAGCCTGCTTACATATCAGCAGTATTCGCTCGATGATATTGATGAACTTAGCAAGGTGCATGCTAAAGTGTCTGCAAAGCTTCAGGGAATTCTTTCAAGAAGTCTCAGGATACTGGAGCTGGCCGGAAGAACCAGGCCTGAAGCAGCCTGATTCATTTATTAATTCCGGTAGCAGGCGTATAGTAGTTAAGCTACACACCAAAAAAGTAAATGCCTTAAAGAAGGCATTTACTTTTTCTTATGGCGATTCTTGCGAAGGCGCTTTTTGCGCTTATGCTTTGCAATTTTTGCTCTTTTTCTTTTCTTTCCGCTGGGCATTATAAAAGTCTTTAAGTTTTATATTTCAATTGACGTACCGGCAATCAGAGAGTGTATTATTTCTAATTCTTCATCTGTGTTTGCCATTTCAATAGAGCGATTAATATAAGCAATACTTTCGTCTTTTTTATCACTTTCATAATAAATCATACCTAAGTATAGAAATGCTCTGTAATAGTCAGGGTTATCAGAAATCGTATCCTGCAACATCTGTACAGCACGGTTTTCGTCTCCAAGCGATATCAGAGTTATCGAAAAGTCTGTATATAGAGACGGATTGTCTGAAAGAATAATGGCTTCTTCGAAAGCTTCAGCTGAACGGTTCAGATAGAAATCTCTCCCTGACTGATCGGTTAAACGTTGCGCCCATTGATGATTAAAGAGGCCTGCTCTCCACCAATCTTCAGCATCATCTGCGATCATTGCAATATGCCGGCTTGCTTCCGCCGCACCATCTTGTCTGCCAAGCTGCTGATATAGCAGAACCAATTCACCGTAAAATGGTATTGCGCCTCGGGAACGAGCATCGATTTCAGATAAACGCTGCTCAATTTCTCCTATACGAAATTCAATACTCTCCTGTGAACTTACATCAATATCGCTGTGAAAGTCGAAGTACGTTTCGGATGTTTGTCCGAATGATTCGTGATGTTGAGGGTTTGATGAGGGCTGTGCAAGGTCTTCATCTGTATCGTCTGGCCTGGAGTCTAAATAAATTATAGCAGCCAGACCGGCGATGGAAACAACAAAAAAAATGAGATACCAGCGATACATAATATAGTCTTATTAACAGTTTTAGGCTTTCAGGTCGGTTACAAGTGCCCAAACCTACGGACTATTCATGAATAATCGATGAACGATTTACTGCGGTACCTTCATGTTGTCGCTAACAGCCTTTTTGAAGTCTTTCGATATTTTAAGAACAGGTACGTATTGCTCAGGTACAATTACTTCTTCGTTGGTTTTTGGGTTTCTTGCTACACGCTGAGCGCGTTTCACAACTTTAAAACTACCGAAACCACGAAGTTCGATGTTCTTCCCTTCTTTTAAAGATTCTATAACCGTATCCAGGAAACCGTTAACCACAGCTTCCGTTTCGGTCTTGGAGATACCTGTTGAAAGAGTAATAATATCAACAATGTCGGCTTTAGTCATGACTTTTTAGTTTGTGGGCTTAGATTAGTATGTTAGAAACAGCACCTGTAATGCGTATTGCGCTTTAAGGAGTCTATTTACTGCATTTTGTTCAGTATAGTTCTCTAAATTCATTTACCGGGTTTAGCGTTCCTCATAATTTTGCATTTCAAGGATTTAAGTTTAGAAAAAATACCTTATACTTTGCGAATGTGAATAACCGGTCAAACTATAGTCAAAAACTGATTACATGGAAAAGTTCGAAGAATTTGTAAGTATCCTTGAAAGTTATGTGTGGAGTTTCCCAGCCAATATTATGGATGGTAATGCCCTGCCGCTCATCGTTGTTGTTATTCTGGGGTTTGGAATATTTATAACGCTTCGATTAGGATTCGTCCAAATAACACAGTTTAAACATGCATTTCAGGTACTGACAGGCAAGTACGATAACCCCGAAGATGACGGAGATATAAATCATTTCCAGGCGCTCAGTACCGCCCTTTCAGCGACCGTAGGCGTTGGTAATATTGCCGGTGTAGCACTTGCCATTCATATTGGTGGTCCCGGAGCTTTGTTCTGGATGTGGATTACTGCAATTTTCGGTATGGCGATTAAATTTACTGAATGTACTCTTGGTGCTCACTTCCGGGTAAAGAACGAAGATGGCACCGTGTCCGGCGGGCCCATGTATTATATAGAAAGAGGCCTCGGCCCCAACTGGAAATGGCTGGCAGTTCTTTTTGCTTTCTCAGCTTCAGTTTGTGCCCTTTTAACAGGCAACGCCATTCAGGCTAATACCCTCGCTGATGTTATGAACAGCGACTTTCAGATTCCATTCTGGATAACAGGACTTATTTCAGCTACGCTTGTTGGTGCGGTAATTCTGGGTGGTATAAAAAGAATCGGATACGTTACTGCCCGCCTTGTGCCTCTCATGGCAATTCTCTATGTGCTGGGTGGACTCATTATTTTGCTTTTGAACTACGATCAGATTATTCCCGGTTTTGTAACCATTTTCACAAACGCTTTTAATCCTCAGGCCGGAGCGCTTGGCGTTGGTTCAGGTGCGCTTATTCTAACCCTTAGCTATGGCGTACAGCGCGGCTTGTTCTCGAATGAAGCCGGTCAGGGTTCATCTCCGATTGCCATGGCTGCCAGCAAAACCGGTCAGCCTGTACATTCAGGTCTCGTTGGACTACTGGGCCCATTCATTGATACAATTATAGTTTGCTCGATTACGGGTTTGGTAATTATAACTACCGGAGCCTGGGACAGCTACCATAAAGTGGCACTATCCCCTGCAGGTCCGAATATTTCTTACATGCTGAGTGAAGATTTAGCAGAGTCGCCCGACGCTCCCGCACTTATCACCTTCGAACAGGGCATACCTGTTAACGGCTCTATGATGCGTTTCAGAATTCCTGTAGACACTATGTTCGTCGATGACCAACACACTGTTCCATTTGAAGGTACCGTAGATTTCACACAGCGTGCAGCTGTTGCGCTCACGGCCGATGGTGAGCCTGTAAGCAGACTGTATGGAGGTGTTATTGAGAATGTAGCTTCACTAACTTCAGTAGCTTTTTCTATTGGCCTGAGTCCAATTTTCCCTTACGGCGAATACCTTGTAACGATGGCTGTATTCTTCTTCGTTATCTCTACATCTATTAGCTGGAGCTATTACGGAGAGCGTTCAATAAACTACCTCTTAGGCAAGAAATCGGTATTTCCTTATCGTATATTATTTGTGATAGCCCACTTTCTAGGCGCACTCGGATCTGTGACCGTTGTTTGGTCGTTTGGTGATGTAATGCTGGGAATTATGGCATTTGTTAATATCACCGGCTTGATTATGCTTAGTCCGGTTATCTATAAAATCACTAAGAAATATACATCCAGCATCAAAGATGCTTACGAAGACTAAACATACTTATGTTTAACAAGGAAACCGTTTTAGAAATAAATCACCCGGTAATTGCAAGAGATCTTACGACTCTGCGTGATAAAAATACGGACACAGCAACCTTCAGACTGGCCTTGGGCAGAATATCGACTATTCTAGCTTACAACGCCCTTATGAACATTAGTCTGCGTACAAAATCCGTTCAAACGCCAATACAAGAAACAATCGGTTACGAAATTGAGCCGGAAATCGTTGTAGTTCCGATACTTCGCGCAGGTTTAGGTCTTGTTGATGCTATCACAACGTTTGTACCAGATGCACGTGTTGGACATCTTGGAATGTATCGCGATGAAGTAACCAAGAAACCAGTGGATTACTACGTTAACATTCCTAACGGAATAGAAAATGCGTTAGTCCTTGTCGTAGATCCCATGCTTGCTACCGGAGGCAGCGCCTGCGATGCTATCGCTTTTCTGAAATCCAAGGGTGCGAAAGAAATCCGGTTTATATGCCTGATTTCCGCCCCGGAAGGCATTCAAAAAGTACAAAATGAACACCCTGATGTATCCATTATCACCGCAGCAGTGGATGAAAAACTCAATGACGATAAATACATCGTCCCGGGACTCGGAGACGCAGGAGACCGCATTTTCGGAACCAGTCGCAACGCCTGATAACGGGACATCAAACGTATTTTATAAAAGCATATTTCTGTGGCTTTTAAGCTGCATGATATTAATTATTGGCGTTTCCTGCAGTGAGCTTAGCGATGCCGATATGCGAAGTACAGCCAACACTATGGCAGATACTTTGCTCGGTATGTCCGAAAGCCGCGATGCTGTAATAGAAATTATGGTAGACGGGAAGATAAAGATCCGGGCCACAGCACCAAGAAGCGTTACCCGTGAGTCTCAGGGGCTAAACCAGACCGATTTATTTGGGCCGCCAGTTCATATTGCTGTCTTTGATACAGCTGGTGCGATAGAAACGCGGATTTCGTGTAATCAGGCTACCTACAAAACCCGGCAGCACCAGTTTGAGTTTTTTGGTGATGTAGTTGTCGAAACTGGTTCAGATCGTGTTTTAAGAACAGAACATCTTCTTTGGGATGAAATTGGCAGCCGTTTTAACACGAGCCGGTTCGTTACCATCACTACTCCGCAGGACAGTATAACAGGCTACGGATTTAGCGGAGATCAGGATTTAATCCGCTATAATCTGAGCACAGTTACGGGTCAGTTCTCAATAGACTAATTAACCAACTGCCATCATCAACATCGTGAAACTCGTTTTAACCGGTTTACTTGCTGCAGCAGCCTTCTCGGTTCTGCCTTTCCTTGGCGGCATTTCAAGTGAAGCTTCAGCGCAGACGCAGGTAAGAATAATCCAGGCTGACCGCCTTGCCGGGGAAACCACGGAGTTGGGCCGTGTTCGAAAGCTCCTCAACAATGTCATCATGGAAACTGATGATCTGCATATCATTGCCGACAGCGTGTATCAGTATCTCGACCTCGACCTTGTGGATGCATTCGGAAATATCCAGATCGAGATGGATAATCAAATCATTTGGTCAGACAGCCTCCGCTACAACACCTCTACCGATGTGAGCACGTTCAACGGCAGAGTAGTTATACAGGGAGAAAATGCAGTGATGTTCAGCGATGAAATGATTTACAACTTCTTTTTCGAAGTTGCAGAGTTTCCCGGCAGACTCCGGCTTGAGGATGCTGACGGGATTCTTGAGGCCGACCGTGGTTTCTATTTCAGCATACCCGACAGCGCTGCATTTTATGGAAACGTGCAGATTACTGACAGCACTCAGTATGCAGAATCGGACACGCTTTATGCCATTCGAAACGCTCAGTTTTACGAACTGCACGGAAACGTCTACATCGAGGACTTCGAAAACAGATCCCGAATGCGGGGTGATTTCACCAGCAGCGATTCTACGGGCTATCGTGAACTTAGGGGTAACGCTCGGCTCCAAAGAATCAATGAGGCGCAAACCGATACCACCTTTCTCATTTCAGAGTGGATAGAGCTCACCGACCGGGACACAACAAGCATTGTTGATGCCTACGAAAATGTGCGTATATGGTCGCAGCGATACGCTTCATTGTCCGACAGCGCGCGTTACGACGATCTTGCCGAACAGTTTATACTCAGAGGCAATTCTCGATTATGGCGGGAAGATTTACAGCTTTCTTCCGAGATTATTGAAATACAGCTCAGAGATGATGAAATTGATCGTCTTCTGGCCACGCCAAGAGCAATTGCCGTAACGCCGGACAGTATAACCGGGCGCTTCAACCAGATTACGGGAGACTCACTCTGGATCTTTTTTGAGGAGGGTGATGTGAACCTGATAGAAGTCCACCCCGATGCAGAAATGATTATTCACGAAAAGGATGAAAACGATCAGCCGGACTTTGCTATACAGGTGGCTTCAGCCGAGCTGTTCATGTACTTTGCAGAAGGTGAAATAGACAGCGTAAAATATTACAGAAACGTGGATGGTCGCTATATCCCTGAAACGCAGGATCCGGGCTCAGTACGCCTGGGCGGATTTCAGTACGACCCGGAGTTGAGACCGGAACGGCCCGAAGAGTGGTTGATACCATCCCTGCCGCCGGTTAGTAATGTACCGATGTTTCCACTCCCCCGCCGCTATTCAGAATTTTTGAGAAACAGAAGCTTGGAGATTAACGGCCTGGAAGAAAATCAGAATGGAGCTGCGGCAGATACTACGAACTCAAACCAACAGCGATAGCTAGTGAAAGTGGCCGCTTTTTTTCATCAGGGTATTCACTTCATCAATATAAGCTAGAGCCTCATCTTTATTCCGTACCGCGAGCTCGGTAACAATGGCATTTACTACAACTGAAAGAGCTGCCACACTGTTTGTGAACAAAAGATTTTCACTCTCCACGCACAGGTAGCGCGTACAATGTTCTACGATGGGTGCTGTTTCCCGATCAGTAATCCCTATTACCTTCACTCCTTTCTCCCGTGCCATACAGGCTACTTCAATCGTGCGCTTTGAATAGGGAGGAAAAGAAAAACATACAATGGCGTCTTTATCACCCATGAACATGAGCTGTTCCTCAAAACTGAGCTGACCGTAAAGTACCGACTGAGACTTCATTGCCACCTGATTGAGCGAATAAGACATTATCTGAGACACGAGCGCTGAAATGCCTAAGCCAAAGGTGAATATATTCTCAGAAGCTGACATCAGGTCAACAACGGCGTTAAATTCATCGAGATTAAGCCGGTCTATGGTTTTGTTTATATTGGATACATCCTGACTGGCAACTTTATAAACCGACTTTCCCCCGCTTTCCTTTATCAGGCGAAAACGACCGGTTTCCGATTCATCATATTTTTTTTGTACTGCTTTCTGAAGCGAATTTCTGAACGAGATGAAACCATCAAACCCCAGGCTTTGGGCAAACCGGACAACTGTGGCTTTAGAAACCCCGCACTCACTTCCTATTTCGACAACTGAAAGAAATGCCGCCTGATTCAGGTTTTTAATGAGAAAATCAGCTACAGACTTTTGATTGCGCGGAAGCTGATCGTATTCAGAAGCGATCATCCGTTTGAAGGTTTCAGCCGTGTATTCAGTCGTTGTATTCATTACGGTTTATATTCATTTAATTGAATGAGTCAGCTGAAAGTACAAAAAGCTTTTAAATTTTCGTTCACAATATTACCTGATGGCGTATTGCTGCCTACTCTCCAAGAACAATACCAGAAACCCTGTTCTGCTGCCACCTGAACGTAGATCCGGCGGGTAGTACATGAAGCCGGATGTCTGATACCCCAATACTGTTATTCAGCCCAACAACAGATTCAGATTCACTTGCATCAAGCAAAATTACCTGACTCTCGCCCACAACTTCCACCATGCCATCACCCTTAAACCAAAGCGCGGTAGCTTCATCGACTCCGGCTGCGTATTCGGCATCCTCATCAACTAACACATTAATAAGCCGGTTTAATCTGCTTCTTCTGATGAAATGCTGGTCAACAATGATGTTATCGACCAGTCCAAGGCCCGGCGTTGTAATCACGTTATCCTTCACAATAACGCCAAATGGATCCCTGACTCCATGCCGCTCGTCTCCGGTAATCATGATGGCCGACTGTACAGCAGTTCCGGCACTTGTTCCCGCAATTACGGCTCCGTTTTTATAGGCTTGATGAACGGCTTCTTTCATAAGGTCTGTGCCAAAATAATGCATCAGCTGCCTCTGATCTCCCCCGCTGAACCAAATTCCTGAAGCCGAGCGAAGCTGTTCAAGTATTTCAGGACTATCAATGTCTTCATCTTCGAGCATCATAATTTCAACACGTTTTGCGCCGTACCCCAAAAACTGGTCTCTGTGTTCCCATCCTATTGTATCCGCGATTGAGGAGGCCATCGGAACTACAATGAAGGTTGAATCCGGGCTCAGGCTCACAATCAGCTCCATCACAGAATCGGGCCGTGGTCCACCGCCAAGCATCACAAGATTGCCCCTGTTCGGATTTTGCTCATAAACGGCTGCATCTGAAGAATAATCGTATGGGCTCTGATCACCATAACAGGACAGAACAAAAAGTGATACAATTATTACGGAGCATAACCTTGTATAAACCGACATGTAGCTCATTATTTTATTTTGATAATAGTGATAGAGAGGACTGCAGCGCCCCGATCATGCGTTTGCATTTACGCACATCGTCGAGCAGAATATATTCGTCATCAGAATGCGGGTTTCTGGCACCAATTCCCAGGTTCACTGCCGCAATACCTTTTGAATTAAGGGCATTTGCATCACTGCCTCCGGAATACTGAACGCCCCGTACTTCAAGTCCGGCATCACCAAGGGCTTTTTCGGTAAACCGCACTAAAGGATGAGACGCTTCGAATTGATAGGGTGAAAAGTCCGGTAGTTCCCTGAATTCAACTTTGCCGTTAAGTGAACCTGCAGAGCGCTGGCAGATTTCTTTAAACTCATGGATTACAAGCTCAAGCTCTTCGGGATTAAACGCTCTGACCTCCCCGCTGATGATACATTTGTCCGGAATAACGTTTGTACTTGTACCACCGCGAACTTCACCAATATTAAAGGTGACGTCAGCCGGAGCTTTGAACCCGGCCATCTCAAGTATAGCTTTTGAGGCCATACTGATTGCGCTAATTCCGTCGCCGTCTGATACAGCGCTGTGTGCAGCCCTGCCAATAAACTCAGCTTCGAAAACAGACATTCCTGCGCAGGTTTTGATGTATGAACCGGGTGACAGTGAAGAGTCAAGCACCACTCCGTAATCTACGTTCCATGGCGATAAGTCCAGCTGTTTTGCGCCGAGCATCCCTTTTTCTTCACCAACGGTACAAACAAAAACTACATTAGGCTTGTCATCGCTTGTTTTATACGATGATATCATTTCAAGAATTAATGTCAGCCCCCATCGATTGTCGGCTCCAAGCTGCGTTGAGCCAGCAGACATAATCCTGTCACTTTTCTGCACTACTTTTGTTGAACTGGTATCTCGCACAGTATCAAGATGGGCAAGAAAGGCCACAGATCGTTTGCTGATGTCAAAATCAGCCGGAACAATAATCAAATTTCCCTGATTACCACCTACAATACCCGACACATCGTCTTCCACTATATTAAAAGAAGTATTCTTCAACCTTTGCTTTACCAGATCAGCAATCTGTTTTTCATTTCCTGAAACTCCGCTAACTGTTGTGAGTTCTTCAAACAGGGTTAACAGATGCTCTGTTGCTGTGTCATTTTTTGTCTGTATATCCATTTAAAAAATTATATGCGGGCCAATTTAAAATGACAGCGAAACACTGATTCGCTGAACTCCTGGTAAATATTCGTGCTCCGAATAAGAATAGTCGAAGTGGACATTATAACCGCTAAGGTCTACCATCAGTCCCGCGCCAACCGACCATTTTTGGTCTGGGTTATTAATGGTATATCCACCCCTGCCGAACAAACTGGCAAAATCCAGTTTAAACTCGATCTCATTACCCAAGCTTACCATTTCATAGTTATCGCTCGGGTTTTTCAGGTCTGCTGCCAGTATCCAGCGAAGATATCTTGAATCCACAGCATCAACTACCACACCAACCTGAAAGTTGAGCGGCAGCGGGAAACCAAGTGTCTCAAGATTTGCCAGAGGCCTGCGTGACGGCGGCTCTGCCGGGTCGTTTGTGTCCGGGATGAAGCGTGCTAAATCTGAGCCGCTGTAGGTCATATCAGGGCCGAAATTATTTACAGCCATACCCAGAGTAAGATTGCGATATCCGAAGTTATACTGAGTCCCAATATCAAATGCCAGCGTCGTTGCACGCTCGTTCCAGATTTGCTGACTAACGTATTTAGCCGTAATGCCAACCGAAAACTCTGGCAGCAAATAGCGGGCAAAAGAAACGCCAATCATTAGATCGTTGGCATCAAAGAAGCGTCCGGTTCCGTCGGGCTGATCGACTGTCGTAATTTCCTGCTCCGGTACCGACAGGTTAATAACACTGACTCCAAACACCCCTATATTCTGAACCTGTGTGGCAAACGCAAACTGATTAATTTCCACATCTGCCCACCAGGGTATATTTGTGAAACTAAGGGAGCCCCGCTCTACCTGCGCAATACCAGCCGGATTCCAGAACATAGCCGTAGCGTCGTTCGCGCTTCCTACGAACGCGCCACCCATTGCTTCAGCACGGGCGCCGGCATTTATTTTTAAGAACTGTGCCCCGCTTGTGCCAACATTTGTAGACTGAGCCAGTGCTAAGTCCGGGACAAAAAACATCATAATTATTAGTGATGCAGCAAGTCTCAACGTTTTCATAAGCATCACCTCTTTATTTAATTACCGCAAAGCGGCTTATGTGGTCGCCCACGTTAGAGTTGACCATATAGATATACACGCCGGGAGCTATTTCTCGACCGCTCTCTGTACGAAGATCCCAGGCGATTTCACCCGACGAATCATTTTTTGTGAGTGATTTAACGCGCTCTCCGGCCATGGTGAAAATGTGGACCGTACACTCGTTTGGCAAATTCCTGAATCTGATTAACCGCTCGGGTTCACGCCTGGTCAGACTTACGTCACTTTCCCAGCTGTTACTAACCAGATAGGGATTTGGGACCACATTTATTTGTGACAGAATATCATCACTTACTTCTGTACTAATTGAACCTGCATCTTTTTCATAACGATATAGATCATTTTCGGTAGGAAACCGAACGACCTTTGTCTGTATACTGAAGGTTGAACCAACCAGGGCTGATGAACTTACGCCATCTAAATCCAGCGTCAGGCTAAGTATGAATCGGCCAAGATCTATCTCCCCGCCATTAGTTATATCATGATTCGTCTGGTTTCCGGTAGATTCTCTGGTGATGCGTACCGAGATTTCTCCGTTATTTATTGCTGTAATTGCTCCCAGATATGTTTCATCTATGAGCGAACTGAATGCTGCCTCAGCAATCTCAACATTAATCCGGCTGCTGGATCGGGTTATAGTAAACGGATTGTGTTTAAACATGAGCGCAACGCCATCAGCGGTTACGAACTCACGATCTCTTGCGTATCTCCTTTCAGCAAGAAGAACATCACCGGTGGAGCTGTTTATCACTTCAAACGAGGGAACAATCCTGAGCTCATCCCCCTCTTTGGGCTGTAAATCAGGATCATCAGAACCTTCAATAAAAGTGAATGCAAGACCATCATCCTCAATTTCATATCGAAAACCTGGTATATACTCTTCATTTCTGATGCGATTTCGTCCGGCCGCATCATTCCGTACTGAAAATATATTTGGAGCGCTCCATGTTACCGTAAAGGTTGTTGCAGGTGCAAGCTCAGGATCAATCGCCTCACTTTGCACTTGTGTCTGAATAGTTGTTACCGGCTCGCCCGTCCGGCTGAAGCGCACATCATAATCACCAAAGTCCATATCCAGTGGATTTAAGACCCTGAGGAAAAGCGAATCGGTTGAGGCGCCCCGTACGTGATCAGCAAGTCTGACCTGTGACCCTGCCCAGTCGCTGGCAATGGTCCCTGGCGTTACCACAGCAATGTTTATTTCGTCTTCATTACTGCCTATGGCAGACTCAAGCGAGCCAAGATCTTCAAGCCCACGGTCGTAGGCTGTTAGACTGTACCAGTAAACAAACCCCTCACGGACGTCATCATCGGTGAATGTATACTGTATTCCGGTTTCATCATCTTTGTCGAACTGCGCAATGGGTACAGGATCGGGCCCCACTCCGGGGTTTCTGTTCCGGTCTATCTGATCCCATGTTCTGCCTTCATTTATCGATCTGTACAGCTTATATCCCTGAAAATCGAATTCGCCTGTAAACGGATCCGGAGTTGTTTCTGACCTGTTGTCCCAGGCCAGAGTTACCGAGTTTTTGTCAGCATACGCGCGAAGCTCAGGTCTTGGAGGTGGTGATGGCAGCAGCCAGTCGTTTTGAAATGACTGATGCACGTTTTCCGCGGTCTGTCTGATGCCTTCGTAATTCGGACCGGCTACTACGGCTATCACAAAACTCAGCGTGTCTCCTGGTGATATAGTGTAGGGACCTGAAGCAGAGTTATTGGTGAGATCCATTCCATCATCAGGAATCAGGTTTACGTCATCGATACGGCGGCCGGGCTCAACCGGGTTGAAGAACTGTGGCCATAGTTCTTCGGGAACCATATCATAATTTGAGGTATAAACACCATAGAACCAGTCGGGATTATCATCAAGCAGCGGTGTATCCTGCCAGAGATTATAATGAAGATCGGTCATGCCACGCTGTTCCGGCGTTGAAACCCAGGTTAGACCGAAATATCCGGTTGGTCCGCCCCAGTCGGGAGATGAGCCGTTATCGTAGTAATAGAAGAAATCAAGATCCTCATCCAGGCCCATTCGGTCGTTCAGATATCCAGCGTAATCAGTTCCTGACCTGTTACCAACGTCGAAATCGCTGTACATTCCGAAATACATGTCTTCATAGGTATTTCCGGAATGATTCACCACATCGAAGGTAAAAATGACCGCATCCTGAATTAAAGGTGATGAAAACGAGTAGCCGGTTTGATAAATACTGATATTCAGGATTTCCTCGCGGTTAAGACTGTCGTTGTAAGCAGCAAACGTATCCTGATCAGAAATGATAACGGGGTTTCCATCCATATCCGTAACCGGCCAGCCGGAAGCAGGCCATGTACTTTCGTCAGTTGAAGTAGCTACACGAACCGTTTCAGGATTGTTGAACCCGAATTCGGCTTCCCATTCTTCATTACTTGTGTCTCTTCCCTGAATCACGTTTCCGGGAAACATCACCACTGGATTAAGCTGATAAATATACTCCTGCTCGGAGTTGATGGGATACTCACCCGAAACACCGATTTCATTAGAGCGAGCGTAAAGCTTTCCCCGGTTTTCGATGAACATTCCAATATTGGATCGGTTATGTGTGGTGAAGCCACGGTCCTCAATTCCCATTGGTGCCATATCCATATTTCCGGAAGCCGTATCCTGTGCAACCGGACTACCCATTCGGGCACGTTCACGCTCGCTTAACTGCTGAGCCCCGGCCTGTTCACTAAACGCGCTTGTGAGCAACAGCAGGCTCAATAAAGCAGCCGGCAGGAATCTCAGCCCGTTAGTTTGAAATTTTTTGTAATTCATAGTGATGCTCATGGTATTTCTCAAAATGTGTATCGAATGCCAAAGTTCGTAGTGCGTGGTGAAAACCAGTTGTTCGGGTTCAGAATCCATTCTTCCGACTGAGGACGGGTTGTAAATTCATCCGGACGACCGGTGTCTGTATAAATATTGCGGACGTTTCTGCGGTTAGTGAGGTTGGTGATGTTCGCAAAAACGGACAGCTGCTGACGATCGGTGATATTGAATGATTTACTTGCGAATACGTCGATATTGTAGGTTACCGGCAAGCGCTCGCTGTTACGCTCAACAAAGCCAATATCCCGGCCGGAAGGCGTGTACGGGTAACCAGAAGAGCCTGAAAGTATCAGTCCGAGATTAGTGTTACCGAGCGGCCGGAAATTAAAGAATGATGGCCCCTCATTCTGACCGAATGCCAGATTACCGCGTACATTCAGCAGGTGGGTCTTGTCGAAATCGAGAAAATATAGGCGTGTATCAGGAATTCTTCGGGGAAAACCCTGCAGCTCTGAACTGGCGCTTCCCTTTGCAATACTGTAGGTATAGGAACCGGTGATGTCCAGGTTCCGGGTGAGCCGGAGGTCTGTACTGAGTTCAAAACCACGTACGTTTGCATAAGCTTCATTCACAAAGACTGAATAGGATGTAAAGGCAGGCCGGTCGTTTACAATGGATCCCTGTGGGATAAACTCAGTGCCAATCAAACCCCGGATGTCTTTGTAGTAAGCTGAAAGCGTTACCGCAGCCCGCTCGGAAAACTGATGAATCAGGCCGAATTCGTAGGCTGTGGTGCGCTGTGCATCAAGGTCAGGAGAGCCGAATAAAGGCTCACGAGTGCCAAATTCATAGAAGTTGTTTTCGTAGATATAGCGGTAGTCCGGATTCTGGAAAAATCGCCCGTAGCTGAATCTTAAAATAGAATTGGCCGATATAGGATGAGAAATACCGATCCGGGGACTGAACTGATAAATCGGTTTGGATGAAACTTCGGACTCTTCACGAAGCGGATCAGCACGGAAGTTTGTACGCTGATTGGCGAAATCGAAGCGGAGTCCGATATTGAGCACAAAGTTATCCTGCTCTATTTTATCCTGAATATAGACAGCACCTTCATAAGGCCGCTGACCGGAAACATCGGTAATGTATGGCTGAACAGCCTGAATATTGATGATCTCAAACCAGTCGATATTAAACTGCTGAAACTGCACGCCTGCCTTTATTTCATGCGTATTGTTCGGCGCCCAGATCAGGTCGGCTCTGGTGTTGAGCGTGCTGGTTGTTGTTTCTTCCCTGGATGTGGGATCAGCAGATTCGTAGAATTCACCTACAAAAGTCGGATTTCGAAACGTTACCGACTGCTGGTATTCTTCAATTGGTTTATCCAATCCTCTGAAATAATCCTGCCAGAAGTAGCTTACTGTGGCATTCAACGCCATTCTGCTGGTCAGGCTTTGCGTAAGCTGTAGAATCCCCTGGAAACTTTCAGCCTCCTGGATATTCCAGCTTTCGGGTATGTACTTATACGAATGGTTATAGTTCTGATAGTTCTCCTGCGAATAGCGGCCCGAGACGTTCAGCTTGGTACCCGCAAAGGGCCGGATAGTGAACTTGGCAAATCCATTATATCCATTATCGTAGCCGAAGGGCGTGAATGGCGTTTCATCATAATGCTCGGCGGAAAGGACAAATGAAAGGCGATCGCGAATAATCGGCCCGTCTACTCTGAAGCTATACAAGTTACTTGAAGGTTTTCCGAAAAGCGTATCTGACTGCTCGTTCACGAATCCAAATGACTGATTTACTTCAACCAGCCCCCGGTAGTTATTTCCACCTTCTCTTGTTGTAATATTAACGACACCAGACATCGCATTACCATATTCGGCATTGAACGTACCAGAAAGCAGGGTAAGCTCTTCAATCATGTCGTTTCCCAGGTTTGTGGCAACTGAGCCGCTGACCGGGTCACGGACCATCACCCCGTCTATCATATAAGCGACTTCATTGGAGCGCCCTCCCCTCACGTTGAAAGAACGTCTGCCGGATGAAACAACGCCGCTCTGGAGATTAACTACATCAGCAAAGTTCTGAACCGGAAGAGCCTTGATATCGTCTCCTGAAATCGATTGCCTGGTGGCCGTTTCATCGACACGAATCAGCGGACGGTCCGCGATTACAACCACTTCATCACCAGACATTGCTGCATCGGGCTGCAGCTCTACATTGATTGTTGTAGTGAGATCAGTACGAACGAGTACTTCCTGAATGATCTGAGTGGTATAACCAACATAAGAGATCCGAAGCGTGTAGGTGCCCGGATTTACGTTCAGAATTACATACTCACCAGACAAGTCTGTAGAAGCACCCTGACCAGTTTCTACTATATAAACATTGGCTCCGATTAACTCCTCACCGGTTTCTGAGTCGGTAATGGTTCCTGCGATTTTATCAGCTAAAGCGTAGTCCGTAAGACCAAATAGCAGAATAAATGCGCACAGGGAAAAGGCCAGGCGTAGTTTTCTCATGATAGTCGAAGAGATATTGCGGGAATTGCGAAGGGAAGCGCCATCATACAGCGACAGGCTTAACCCCTGCCCGCCGCTGTATATTTAATGGCAATTGTACGATTGCGTTACTTAATCAGCGTCATGCTGCGTGTAAGCGTCTGTCCGTTAGCCTGCATGCGGTACAGGTAAATACCGGATGACAAAGAACTGGCATCAAAGTTAACGGTGTGGGTACCGGCCGGCATTTGTTCGTTTAGAAGCGTAGCAACCTGGCGACCAAGCATATCATACACCGTTACCGAAGTGTGCGCACTTTCAGGCAGGTCGAATCGAATGTTTGTAGTCGGGTTAAACGGATTCGGATAGTTTTGCTCTAGCGCAAAACGAGAAGGCAGCTGGCTGTCTGTTGGTTCGGTAGAAACAGGATCGCCTATTATGCCAAGATCATCTGCTTTAGCAACTGCAGCATCAAGACGGTCGTCAACTTCGTCGAGGTCAGCGCCGTGAGTGAAAGCAATCCACACGTAGGCTGTATCGCCGGTTGCGATATTCTCCGTACTTCCAAAGTTCATGTACGCCCAGCCGCCGTCCGGCCCTGCGGTAAGTGAAGATGATGGAAATCCGGACTGCTCCATAATATCCCAGCGTGCGAAATCACGGGCGTTATCACGAGGTGCTTCCGTACTGTCGTATTCATCAAAGTCGAGTATTACTACTCCCTGCGGGTCGAGCGTAAGAGACTGAATGCCAATAGCGCCATTGTTATTGAAGATATAGAGTCGTTCGGTTGATTCATCCCACTCGAGGGTCTCACCACCAAACTCTTCAAAAATACGGGCACGAAGCAGTACAGATAGTAAGTAGTCGTTATCACCATCTTTAACGACTCCAAGTCTTGAAAGGCCATAAAACTCATCTTTAAACATCCTCACAAGCGTATGAACCTCGATATCAACCGGTGGCTCTGCACGGAACGAGTTGTCCATTACCAGCTCACGGAAATACTCAAGGGAATCAGGCCCTTCGTAGTACAGTGTATCCAGCAGATTGAAATCCGGATCGTCGTTTGGATTCCAGACGTAAGAATCATTCAGGCCAGCAAGCTGATAAAATCTGTCGATCATTTTATCCTCAAGTGAATCCCATCTTCCGTCTTCGCCATCATAAGTCTGGATTCGTCCGAATGCATTTGTGGTGCTTACAAATGCATAGGTTGAATCGTTATGTGGGAAGAACTGTGCCTCGGCAACATCTGCGATGAGCATGGCACCAATAAAAATTCCTATTAATACATAGCGTAGCGACTGCTTCATAAGGTAAACCCAGTGTGTTTGGATGTGTAAATTTTATTACAGATGTAATAAAAGAAATTTATTTCTCACTTCAAATAATTAGAGAGAAAATTTTCTCATTTTATTCCAGACACTTAAGCAAGAACTACTTACAGCTACACTGATACTCTATTCCGAGTCGTATCCCCAGGGCGCGGGAGGTGTATCAACTTCTTCGCTTATATCAAATTCAATTCTGATGGAATGCCCTTCTTTCGGCCAGTGGACTCCGTAGGCGAGGGTATTTTCATCCATTATATCGAGGAACCAGAAGTTATCGAAACGCAGCGGAAGGATATCAGCAGTATGGGCATCCGCTTCGAAAATCTGTCGGTGAGCCAGGCCCGGTTTAGGTGCATCGCCCCCGTATTGGGTGATGTCTTCTTCCCTGCCGTCTTCGTATCTGTGGTCGTGTTTCAGGCGAAGTGTACCCTCCGATTGAGTAAGCATCAGATTCCTGGAGCGGTTATCACCTATGTGAAGGGCAAGATGGGTGAGGTCGTCTGTACAGTTAAACACGTGCAGAATCACATTAGATTCATCGAATGGCATATAGTAATCTGTGATGTCACCAAGTTTCCCCTGAAAAGCCTGACCGCAAAATTCACGAATGTTATCCCAGAATGCAAGTTGTTCGGAACTGAGACCCTCAGCACCGGTAAGAGTTCTTCCTTCATCCGGGGCTGACTGCTGCTGCGATTGTGGCTGATCTGTACAGGATGAAATAAGCAGTATAGATGCGATAATTAAGCATGCAAGATTATTCATAATCAAATTGACTAAAGATGAAGATTAAACCGCGCTGTATTCGGTATAAAGTTGTTTGATGCGTTCAGCGGTGGGGAATTGTGTGATGGAGGTCAATAACAGCCACAAAAAAGGCAGGGCATTCAGCCAGATTAATGGGTTCTCATCGATTTGAAGATCCGTAGCTGCCAAAATCATGATTGTGAGTCCAAGCAGAGCAACACCCTCTAAGGCTGCAAACTTCAAAACGTAGGCGGTTCTGATTTGGACGATGGCCTCACCCGATTCGCTTATCTTGCTTAGATTAGAATTGAAGAGTTTATATGATAACGGTATGACCGCAACAGTGAGCAGAATTGTGAAAAAGGTGAGGTAGGTATAATTAAGCGCTGATGAGCTATCGGCTTCAGATACGTTTTGCACCACGCCCGGCATCATAAACACTAATACAATAACGGCATAGAAAACCGCCGATAGGACCAGACCTCCAATTAAAATCTGAATAGCTAAAATCTGGGTTTTATCAGTAATTTCTTCAGGATATGATGAACGCATCAACTGTTTTATTTCAACGCGGGTTTATTTAACTATTCTTTTTCATCGCCGTACCACTTTTCAAGAAGGCTGTAAAAGTAGCGTTCCGATGGCGTTTCCAGCTTTTCCTGTATCTGATCCGGACTTCTTAGAATGTGGCGCTCGCTGTTTGATCTATTGTATATAGCGTATCTGCCATCATAATTAATGGTATCCCTGCACTTGTGGATTACGCCCACGTAACGCTGAGCTCCACCTGCCATTCTGTGACGTCCCTGAGTAGTTACAGGATTAGTAAGTTCAGAGCAATCAATATTATTATAATCGAACAGTACACGTGTATATTCCTGTATCTGAACCCGGGCAGATGGTTCACCTTCCGGAACATGGACTTCCAGATTAATGAATGCAATAAAAAGAAGGCAAATAGTGGCAAAAATAAAAGAAAATTTATTGACGAACATTATACGTTCACAAAGCCAGTAATAAGCAAAGATTATAATACTGGTAATCGTAATGCTTAAGGGAATAGAAATAAGATAACCCGTCCCCGAGTAGGGAAACAGCGTTATAAGCATCAGCTGTATAGAAATAAAAAGTAGAAATGTTAAGACTACCAGCATATGAACAGATAAATTAGTTTCTATGAAAGGGCAGTTCAGGCGACCACATAACCTGCTGCAGTTCTGTTTATTTGTAGATGTTACAATTTGTAATATACAGCTTATTAGCTGAGTAATTGCAACCTATTTTGAGACAAAATAATATGAGCTATTTTAAACAAAAAACGTCTGAACGCATTGCGCGCCAGACGTTTTAAAGTACCTTTTCTGCTAATTTACCTGTCGGGCCTTGCCCATCTAACGGGCGCTTCGGGTTCCGGTTTAAGCTCTACAGGATTATCACGAAGAAGTCTCATTGCTTCTCTTACAGATGCTTCGAGCTGAGGATCAAGCCCGCGCATTACTTCCGCCGGATGCTGGAAAACTTCGATATCCGGAGCCACTCCCTCCCCTTCAACTGCCCACTCTCCGTCGGTATTAAAAAATCCACCGCGTGGGGCTATCATTCCACCTCCGTCTATAAATCGAGGCGTATCCCAGGTTCCCACAAGGCCGCCCCAGGTACGCGTTCCGATAAGCGGACCAATCTCCATTTTGCGGAACATATAAGGAAGCAGATCGCCACCGGAACCGGCGTTTTCGTTTATAATCATTACCTTAGGTCCCCATATTCCGGCCATGGGCGTAGTAAAAGGCTTGCGGTCGTTAGCCCGGCTGTTGAAATAACCCTGGAGCTCGCGTGACATAATATCAACCATATAGTCTGCAGCCGACCCGCCGCCGTTGTTTCGCTCGTCGATTACAGCTCCGGCTTTGTCCTGCTGCGAGAAATAATACCTGTTGAAGTATTCATACCCCACAGCGCCCGTGTTGGGCACGTAAACGTAAGCAAGCTGCCCGCCGGAAAGATGATCCACCATCTTCCGGTTAGACTCAATCCAGTTGCGCATTCGCAGCCCGTTTTCATTGTTCACAGGAACAACCGTTTCCACACGTGATCCATCAAAAGTTGGTCGGTTATTTACCCTTATTCTGGTCTGTCTTCCTGAAGTGGCTTCAAAGAGCTCATACAGATTCATATCTGCAGTGAGGGCCCGGCCGTTTACTTCCAGCAGATAATCCCCCTCGTTTACATTAATTCCAGGACCTGAAAGCGGAGAGGTTAAACCAGGATTCCAGTTTTCTCCCGTGTAGATTTTAGAAATGCGAAATAGTCCGTCGCTGATCTCATAATCTGCCCCAAGTAAACCACCCGGCACTGAGTCCACATCGGGGAAGTCACCGCCGAAGAAATACGAGTGCCCCACAGCAACTTCACCGCCCATAATACCTATGATGTAATTCAGGTCACTTCTGTGCCTCACGTGCTCAACCCAGGGGCTGTACCACTCATAGATGTCATCCCACGGAGCGCCATGCACGTTATCGACATACAGGAAGTCCCGCTGAAACCTCCAGCCTTCTTTCAGAATCTGCTGGTATTCCTCGCGCGGATTAACCTGAATACGAATTCCGTCGGTTGAGATGCGACCGTCTCCCGAACTTACCGGCTGACCAGCTGATGATACAATTCCCCAGGTTCCGCCGGCACGGTAAAGCAGCTGTTTTCTGTCGTGGCTGGTGGTTGCGTAATTTACTCCGGTCAGAAACTCAACCGAGCTCCGCTCTTCAAGACTATAGCGATGAAGGACATCAGGCATGTTTTCCCGGACTTCGGTATAGAATAAATGACCCTCGGGTCCGGCTACGGTGCCTGAGTAATTTCTCAGAGGAACATCAATGGCTATAATGCGCTGCCCGATATTTTCAAGATCGATTCTCACATCAACGGAATCTTCATCGTTTCCATTTGCATCATTCTCTTCGCTTTCGTCATCGCTTCTTGGCATGAAGGGTGATGGCTCATCGGCCGATAGCACAATCATATACAGACCGCGGGTTACCGGCATATTGTAGCTGCTCATATCGAGCCAGCCGGTATTTAAGCCAAAATCGGTACTGGCCAGAAAGTAAAGGTACTTGCCGCTTTCATCCCACTGCGGATCGATTACATCGGCTAATCCATCGGTGAGCATGTGGTTTTCACCCGAACCAATTTCATGTACAAATAAGGATTTGAACTGATTGTCCAGTAATCGTACGTAAGCAATCCACTTTCCGTCCGGCGACCAAACCGGATTCATGGTACGGTCGGGATGAGCAAAACGATCGGTATCAACAAGCGTGAGGTTTCCGCTGCTCAGGTTGATGTACCATAAGTTGTAATCGGTATCGGTAAAGGCGATGTGCTCTCCGTCAGGCGACCAGTCGGGACGGTAATAAAACTGGTTATTTAGCTCGTAAGCACGCGCATCTTCCGTTCCAAACTGATCTCCAACATGAAGCTGATACTCTCCGGATTCATCAGAAAACCAGGCAACCTGAGAACCGTCCGGCGACCAGACAGGTGACCGCTCGGCCGCATAAGACGTTTGCGTAAGATTTCGCCAGTCGCCGTGCTCTTTGGGAACCGTAATGATCTCGCCGCGATGCTCAAAAATAGCACGCTGTCCAGTTGGTGATAATCGTGCGTTTGCCAACTGTGTTGATGGCACATCTGTAAAACGACTCCGGGCCCAGTTCAAATCACCTCGTACGTGGATTTCGAGCTGAGTGGCTTCACCTGTTTCAGGATTCATGCTGTGCAGGTATCCGCCCTGTTCGTAAACTATCAGATCTGAAGTGGCTGAAATATTCTTTACATCAAACTGTGTATGAAACGTAAGCTGCTGCTCCTCTCCCGTCTCTGTGTTATACGACCAGATGTTGTTGGCCATATCGCGTTCGGAAAGGTAGTAGATGGTTTCACCGATCCAGACCGGCGCTGTATGTCGCTCACCGTCGGTTCGTGGTGTCTGGAAGAAATCCTGTGTATCCATATTGAACACCCAGATCGGCTGCGCCTGCCCGCCCCGGTAGTTTCTCCACTCCGGATCCCAGAAACGGTACGGCTGATACGCCATAGTACTTCCATCCGGTGATATGGAGCCCACAAAGCCGAAGGGAATATCCAATTGCACAGGTGTTCCACCGGCAACAGGAACTTTAAAGAAGGTTGTATTGGCAGTTGGATAACCGCTCCGGCCGGAGGTAAAGATTACGTGCTCACCATCGGGCGTCCAGTCCTGCACAATATCCGCTCCGGGATGAAAGGTTAGCCGAACAGGTTCACCGCCCTCAGCAGGGATTACGTATACATCTGTGTTTCCATCATACTGACCCGTAAAGGCAATCATCGATCCGTCCGGAGAGAACTTGGGATTTTCCTCAGCACCAACGGCTGTTGTGAGGCGCCTTGCATCGCCTCCCTCCCTGTCTGCAATCCATAGATCATTAGCATGTACAAACACGATGTGGGAACTGCTAACAGCAGGCTCCCGGAGAAGCATTGTTCCTTGAGAATATAATGGCGCTGTGAACCATAGCACCACAGCTAAAAGTAGTATGAGTCTTTTCATAGATAAGCCCTTGTCCAGTAGTTTGGGTTATGTTTGTAAATCAATATAGCAGATTTAAGATCTGAATTCAGAACTGACTAACGCTTTAAGTCAATTCCCTAAAGAGCAAACCTAAACAATCCTGCAAGCTGTACAGCAGCCGTTTCGGCACGGAGACGCTGCTCGCCCAGCCAGAGAGGATATGAGCAACTCAGACTCAGAATCCGGCTGACTTCATCTTCAGAGAAACCTCCCTCAGGTCCTACAAAGATACAAATGTGTTTAAATCCCGCCTTGATGATCTCATCACGCAGATCAGGAAACTCAAAGCTTGTCTTCGGGCCCGACTCATTCGTTATATGCTTTTCATGAGCAAGAACAAATGCCGTTTCGAGTGATGTATCATTTTGTTTACTAAGAAAATGATACAGCGTTTGATGTGAAAGTTCGGGCAGCCAGGCAGAAAGACTTTGTTTAGCCGCACTCAGCAGAATCCCTTCGATTCTGTCTGTACGGAATTTCGACCGCTCCGTACGCTCTGTTTCAAGCAGGATGATATCATTCACACCGGTTTCCGTGAGCTTTTCGCAAGCCCATTCGAGGCGTGTCCGGTTTTTGATGAGACCAAGACAGATACTAAGGCGGGGCTCTGTTTTTTTTATTTTTTCAAGGGTGATGACCTCTGCGTCGGCTTTTCGCTTTCCAGACGGTACCAGCCTTGCTTTAGCTTTTATCCCGCTGCCGTTAAAGAGCACAATTTCATCATCCTCTTTTAAACGCAGTACCTGCAGCGCATGATGCGCCTCTTCTTTGTTTAATTCAACAAAGCTGGTGTTTTCGTTCAGGTCGGGAGCAAAAAACGTATGCAACGCTATAAATCAATGTTTGCTGTTAATATATACATCACCGGGAATAAAGCGTGTTTCTCCGGTTACAAGCATTTTTTGAACGTAAGGATGACACATTCCGCATCCTTTACACGCAATGTCTTTTTCCTGAATATCTTCCACCGTTTCGCACTCTTGCTGACGAGCGAGTTCGAGAATCAAATCAAACTTTTTCCGATGGCATACGCACATCTTTACTGTTCGTCTGTCATAAGCCATAAAACAACCTGTATGATTTATTTCGGCGTAAATGATTAATTAGTCGTCTGTTTTAAAGTGTTTGCTAAGCTTTAGATCCTGCCCCTGGTAGTTACTTTTAATGTCGAATCCGTATGTAAAATCTGGAATAGATGTGTTAGCTTCAAAAAGCATGCTAAAAAAAGTCTGGCCGTCTTCAATCAGAAAAGGAACATCGTGCGATCTAACTTCGAGTACAGCCCTTGCGCCTCCTTTGGCATCACCAAAGCCGCTGTCGAAAAATCCTGCATAATGAGTTCTAAGCTCCCCGGATCCTGTATCGTAGGGAACCATTTCTCCCGCCAGATAATCCGGAATACGGCAGCGCTCTTTTGAGGCAAATATATAAAAAGCCTCAGGCTCGAGAATCATGTACTCTTCTTTTCCGGCGTAAATCGGCTCCCAGAAATCAAACCGTGAATAATGGTTGATTTTATTCAAATCAATTACAGCCCGGTTTTTGCGGGCCCTGTAGCCAATAATACCCTCGCCGTTTCCTTTTAAGTCAACGCTCATAAAAAGACCGTTATCAATTTTAAGCTCGGTATCCGGAATGGGATCGTTATGTTCGTCGAACAGTAGCGGGCTAAGCGCATGAGCACGGAGAATTTCTTCATCGTTTAACTTACTGTTCCCGTGACGCAGACGAATTTGATTTAACCGCTGCCCTGTTTGTACACGAACAGGAAACGATTTCGGCACGACCTCAAGGTAAAGCGGGCCTTTATATCCTGGAGCAATTTCTTCGAATCGATGGGAGTAATCCGTTACCAAACGGGTAAAAATATCAAGACGGCCGGTGGTGCTTTTGGGATTTGTACGGGCGCTTATACGGTTTTCGGTTTCGAACTCAAGCGAATCCTCAATACCCATAACTGAATACGTTTCAGAAGTATTCGACGGCAAATTCAATTGTTCCAGAAGCGGAATAATGTAGGTACAGTTCGGTTCGAGCACGCTGCCCTCTTCAATAGAAAACTGATGCTGACAAAGCTTATCGATCTTACTCTGAACCGTTTCATTTTCGGGTAAAAATCCACAGCGAACGCGATACGCAATTTTGCCGAGGCGGAGATCAATAGAGTTGGGCTGGAATTGATTATCCTCAAACGGGTAATCATTATCACATTGGATAGCACCATACTTTACGAGCTTCTTCAGCTCCTGAACCGGAAGAATTCCTTTTTTTCGAATCGTTAATTTCATAGACATAAATATATCATATCGCCATCACTTTTTGAATTTTTAAAAGTGTGGATAATGAGTACAATTGAAGGTTTTATGATACTAATTTCAGCAAATATTTGACGTTGCAATTATTCAAATAATGGCATTCGAATAGATAATTGTTTAAACGTTCAGGCAAAAAAAAATCATCAGCAAAATAAAAGCCCGTATCATTACTGATACGGGCCTTCAACATAACTTTTTTTACTGAGAGATGTAATGCTATTTAATGAGCGTCATTTTTCTCGTAAATGATTCTCCGCCTTCTAACTGCATGCGGTACATATAAATACCACTGGCCAGTCTGGATGCATCAAAACTTAGCGTATGAGTTCCGGCATTCATTCTCTCGTTGTTGGCAAGCGTGGCTACTACCCTTCCTGTAATGTCGTAAATACGAAGGCTTACCTGCTGCTCTGCCGGAAGTTCAAACTGAATATTCGTAACCGGGTTGAACGGGTTCGGATAATTTTGAGCCAGACCTGCTCTTCTCGGAAGCTCGTTACCTGGTTCATCGATACTAACAGGCGGAACGTTGAATGTATCTTGTCCGCCGGCCTGCCAGTAGCGGGCACCGTATTCCTGGAAGTACTCATTTGCCACGCGCGCATTTCTGATGATGAGCGTGTTTTCATCATTTCTGAAGTTCGCATTGGCCGACCAGTTGTGCGAGCCGGTAATAACCGTGGCATTTTCGCCTGCGAGTTCACCATCTACAATGGCAAGTTTATGGTGAAGAAGCCCGAACTCACCCTGCGGCAGGTGATGAACATCGGCCCACCCGCTGAGGTAATCAAACTCATTGCCCTGTCCGGTAACCTGACCAAACACACCACGAACCTTAACTCCGTTATTGAAACGGCTAAGCATGGTGTTGGAAATCGCGCGGCGCGTGAAAATATTCAGGTTCAGATCGATAGTTTCTTCGGCACTTGCTAACGTTCGGTTAATCTGAGCCTCCGTATTTGCCTGCGGGCTGAAGTACAATTGCACGTAGGTTTCATCTTCACCAATCCAGAAAGCTGAAGCATTTACGACTTCCTTAAACTCGCTGAATCTTGCAGCCGAAGCGTTGAACGGCCCTGATTCTCCACCCCACATCTGGTTAAATTCGCGCCAGTATGAGCGTGCCAGAGCCACATCCTGAATGTTGAGCATGTTCTGAAACTGCTGGAAGGTTCCGGAATCGGTCGCATTCCATGAGCTGGTTACAACCCAGGATCTGGACGGATCCTGATGATGTGCATCAATTACTGCAAATTTGTTGTGCATTTGCTCCATACCCAAACTCTGTACAGCAGGAACGCCTGCAGAAGAAAGGGCGGTAATGATGGGATTGGTGTTTCCGGTATGCCCGGATGCTATTACGCGCACATCAACGCCGCGGTTGTGCGCAGCTATGATGGCATCACGAATGTCGTTACCAACAGTTCCGCTAATGTTGTAAAAGGCGAACTCCGCCGTTACCTCAGCCTGATCAATAAACGATATAAGCTGCTGACTGAAATCAACATTTTGGTCTGCTTCACGGAACACAGTAAGTTCATGTGCTACGTCTTTATTGAAGAAGCTCAGTATTTGTCCGGTTGATCCCTGTGGTGAGGCTGTAGACGACAGATACACTGAAGTCGCGCTGGTATCGGCATCAATCGCAGAACGGAGCTGTACGGCATAAGTACTGGCTGCATCAAGACCGGAAATGGTTACACTATGCTGTGTCTTTGGTGTTTCGTCTACGATGGAGCCAAGTTCAAAAGCGTCGCTTGTACCAAAACGAATTTCAGTATGTCCCGGCTGCTGGGTTTCCCATTCGAAAGTAATGGTGCTCTCGGTAGAAGAAGTCTCGTACGGAGGAGCAGAAACAATTACCGGTCCGCTTGTAATAACGATATCAGAGCGGAAACGAGGCAGAACTTGTCTGGTATTCATAAACCTTCCGGCAACTCCTGTTACCTGCGAAATACTGTTAGGAATGTTCGCTCCCGGCAAGTTCGTGAAGTTGTCAATTCTCAGCTGACCTTCATCGCTTGGATCGAAGATATCGTAGTTGGTACCCCCTGAAAATATTCCAGACGAAACAAACTCAACATCATCCAGACGAATAAGCTGTCCTTCAAATGCACCCGTATTTAAATCAGCCAGCGTTATGTCTACTGGCTCCTGTGGATTATTACCTTCAGGGAAAATCTCATAGGAAGTATAATTGATAACCTGAAGCAGGTTATTGAAGTTGCCAAGCTCGCCGGTTACAACAAGAGAATCTCCGATGATGGCGTCAATATTCCAGTTTTCGCGCATGATCTCGTTATCGTACCACGCAAGGCCGCCGGTTTCATCCTGGAAATAAATGGGGCCCGCAAACTGATCGGTCGCTGTAATCCAG
>Ga0207421_10000584_pt1 | contig 47200 bp, 35 predicted proteins | sample SodLakKL_010_SED_4_FD_187542 | JGI IMG/M metagenome (GOLD analysis project Ga0207421, IMG submission 187542) | Alkaline sediment microbial communities from Lake Tanatar, Kulunda Steppe, Russia - 8KL_010_SED (SPAdes) (version 2) | ecosystem: Environmental > Aquatic > Non-marine Saline and...
TTGTATTTAAAATAATACGTATAAAAGAACTTTGGACAGGAAAATAAAAAATGTACATTAAGTCTATATACAATGTTATATTAATAGGTTAATTAATAATATGTTAGTTTGTGATATTATTCTGTAAAATTGATTACAAATAATATAAATAATTGAATTTAAAACCAAATGTTAATATAAAACCAAATGCTGTTTCAGGATCTGAATTTATGTTATTTTTCAAGGAAAATTTTATAAAATTTAATGATCAGGATACTTGACATAATATTATTTATATGTTAAACTCACAGAAAATAGGGTAAAATTTAATATGTTTTTACCCGAAAACATAACAAGATTTAGGAGGATAAATTTAAATGAGCGAAACAGGTACTGTTAAGTGGTTTGATACTAAGAAAGGTTATGGCTTTATCGAAAGAGAAGAAGGCGACGATGTATTTGTTCATTTTTCCGCAATCCAGCAGGAAGGTTTCAAAAATTTAGAAGAAGGTCAAGAAGTTGAATTTGAAATCGTAGAAGGAGATCGCGGTCTGCAGGCAGAAAATGTAGAAGTTATATAAAAAAATAAAAATATTACTGTCAATATATTTTATCCCTGGCTTTTTTGGCCAGGGTTTTATCTTTTTTTAAGGAATCAGTATATAAGTAAAGTTCAGATATAATATCTTCTATAAAGTTCACATTATTTTAATTAAAGGGCAGTATAAAGATTTTTTTGTAAAAAAAATAATTTCAGCAAAGAAAAGAGGATTAAACATGAAAACTGTAATTTTTATTCTGGTTTTTTTGCTGCTATTTTTAAATAGCACAGGCACTTTATATGCTGCCCCAGAGGAGGAACCCCGTATTGGATTGGCCCTCAGTGGTGGTGCGGCCTGGGGTCTGGCTCATATTGGTGTACTGGAAGTATTTGAAGAAGAGGGAATAGATATCTGCTGTATTGCCGGTACCAGTGCCGGAGCTATTGTGGGTTCTTTTTATGCCGGAGGGATGTCTTCCCGTGAAATGAGGAAATTAGCCGAAAATATCAGCTGGAGAAGATTCTTGTGGCCGGTTATTTCTGAGCTGGGGCTTTTCAGTACAGAACGACTTGAAGAATTTATTGATAATCATCTTCAGGGCAATGAATTTGCAGATCTTGACATTGATTTTACCTGTGTGGCTTCTGATTTAGGTTCCGGAGAACTGGTAGTACTCAATGATGGTTCTGTGGCCCGTGCTGTGGCTGCCAGTTCAGCAATACCGGTTATTTTTGAGCCGGTTGAAATAAATGACAGGCATCTGGTGGATGGTGGTTTGATAAGTAATTTACCTCTGGAGATTTTAGAAAAAAAAGATGATATAGATATTTTGATTGGAGTGGATGTGGTGAGCTCATTTAGTTTTGCTGAATTTCCCCAGAGCAGGATAGAGGTGGGGATCAGGTCCTATAATATCATGCAGCAGTATCATGTTGATTCAGAGGGGGCAGATATTCTCATTAAACCTGATCTGGAAGGAATCAGCGGTATAGACTTCGAATCATATAAGAAGATGATTGCCCGGGGCCGGGAGGCGGCAGCAGAAGTAATTCCTGAAATCAAAAACTGGGATCGGACAGATTGAGGGCTGCTGGATAACAGTTTTTTGTAACTGATTTACAGAATTTTTGCTTTTGCTATTTTAAAATTATACTACAACTTTATAATAATCTATAATTATCAGGAGGTGTCAGAATGCCCACATATAATTATAAATGTAAGGCATGTGAAAATACTTTTTCCATTAAAGCTACTGTAAAAGAAAAAGGAGAGGGTCTGGAACCAAGCTGCCCAAAATGTGAAAGTGAGAATACGTTTCAGATTTTTAACTCAGTGGGAATAATCGGTTCATCGGGGAGTGGTAATGCCGGCTGCAGTACATGTCCTCCAGGGGCTAACTGCTGTGGTTAGCTATAATTTTAACATGATGTTTTTAGTTTCTCTGCTATCTGTTTTATAGATATATAGAGTTTAATCAAATTGAGGGGGTACAAAATGGAACAAAAATGTGATATTGGAGTACTGGGTCTGGCAGTAATGGGACAGAATCTGGTGCTTAACATTGAGCAGAGTGGCTATCGGGTGGCAGGCTATAACCGTACAACTTCTGTAACAGAAGAATTTGCTTCAAAAAGAGCTCAAAACAAGAACTTTTATGCTGCTCGTGAATTGTCAGAATTTGTTGATATGCTGAAAAAACCGCGTAAAATCATACTTATGGTTAAAGCCGGAAATCCGGTAGATCTGGTTATAGAAAGCCTCCTGCCCCTGCTGGAGGAGGGGGATATTATAATTGATGGGGGTAATTCCTTTTTCAAAGATACAGATCGCCGCTATGAAGAGCTGCAAAAAAAGGGAATTCGCTATCTGGGTACCGGGATTAGTGGTGGTGAATATGGTGCTCTACATGGCCCCTCAATTATGCCGGGGGGGGATGAGAGTGCTTACAGAGAAACAGAAAACATTCTCCAGGATGTTGCAGCCCACACGGAAAATGGTCCCTGTGTTGCTTATCTGGGACCCCGCTCAGCAGGGCATTATGTAAAAATGGTACATAATGGAATAGAATATGGTATTATGGAGATTATATCAGAAATTTATGATATTTTAAGAAAAGTATCTGAACTGAGACCACCTGAGATGGTCTCTCTTTTTGAAGAGTGGAACAAAGAACATCAGGCCTATCTGGTGGAGATTACCGCTGAAATTCTGGATCGTGAAGACCCGGAAACCAAAAGTCCACTCATAGATGTTATTCTGGACAGAGCCAAACAGAAAGGAACCGGAAAATGGAGTGCCCGGGAAGGATTAAATCTGGGTATACCTGTACCCACAATTTCGGCCGGAGTTAAGGCCCGCTTCTTTTCAGCTCTAAAAGATGAAAGAATTACAATTAGTAAAAAAATGGGTCAGGTGAGTGAAGAAGTAAGGGAGATTTCACAACATGAGCTTACTGAACTGCTGAAAGAGGCTCTTTTTGTTGGGATTATCACATCATATGCTGAAGGATTAAACCTCCTTCAGGCCGCATCTGATGAGTACGATTATAATCTTGATCTGGTTGCAGTATCAAGAATCTGGGAAGATGGCTGTATTATTCGTTCTGCTCATCTGGAGAAATTCCAGCAAGCTTTTAATCAGAATGAAGATTTGATAAATATTATTATTGCCCCTCAGATTAAAAAGGAAATTAAAGAAAACATTGGTGGTTTGAGAAAACTGGTTAGCTTAATCAAACCGGCAGGGGTCCCCTTAATCGCCTTAAGCTCAGCTCTTGATTATATTGACAGTTTTAGTGCTGAAAAAACACCGGCCAATATGATTCAGGCCCAGCGGGATTATTTTGGGGCCCATACCTATGAAAGAGTTGATCGGGAAGGTACTTTCCATACCGAATGGCAGGATATACACAATATATAATTTTTTTATTTAAATTCCGTACTTCGTTCAAACCAACCTGGTAATATAGATTGAACTCTAATCTATATGAAGCAGTTGGAAGTTTCATCTAAATTTTTAATTTAGGTGGAGAGGTTCACAAAGGGATTTAAGATATTCCCCATCAGGTGATGGGGAATTATTATCCTTTTCACAATACTTGAAATTTTACAGGTGATTTGATACAATTTAGATAGCATTTTTTGTATTCTAATTTATAAAAATTTTTATCCGGCTGAGGTTATTATAAATTAGAATATGATTGATGACAATTTATTACTTAAAGAAGAGGTGATTTAATGGGATAATACGTCTTTTTGTGGGCTGGCTATTTTTTTCCTATTTGATCTGTTTTATACTCTTTTTTGTGATAGATTATTTCAAACATAAAAATGCTCAAAAGGAAGTCAGAAATACTTTTAATATTGCGCGGGAGGCTTTTATTTCTCTACGGGATGTGAGTTCTATTATTATTTTGTTTAGCCTTTTTCAAACCTTTTTATCTTTATAATTGATGATTATTTAATATTTAAAAAATTATATTATTGTCAGCTGTAGGTTTTTTTGGAAATTGAATCGGGGATCAGTTCATCCTTTAGTATACCGGGCAGTATGCTAAAGGTTTTTTCTTTAAATATTTATTATTAAATATATATTAATACTAAGATTTAAAATAGATTTATACTGAATCTGCATTTTTATGGATTTGGTTTTCCCGCTGTTAATTATTTAACAGTGATTAATTTTTATTGCTGATATATTTAATAAAATGTAGTATTATTAATAAGTGAAGATAAAATAAAGGTATTTAAAAAAGTTATATCTAAAAAGGGGATTTCATTATATGAGCAGCTATCACTTTGTTATATTTGGTGGAACCGGTGATCTGGCCAGAAGAAAACTGCTGCCTGCTTTTTATGATTTACTGTCTGGAAACCTTCTGCCAGAAGATTTTAAAATTATTTCTATTGGCAGAAGATTCAGGGGTAAGGATGAATATCTGTCTGCTTTACTGCCATTTATTAAAAATAATATTCGCTATAGTTTTGAGGAAAAAAACTGGGAAATCTTGAGAGATAGTATTGTTTATTTACAGATGGATATAGAAGAAGAACAGGGTTATGATAAGCTAAAAAATATTTTACAAAAAAAAGAGTCACAGCGTATTTTTTATATGGCTCTGGCTCCTCATTTTTTTGAACCTGTAGTTGAACATCTGGATGAAAAGGGACTGGTTGAAAACCAAGCAGGTATGTCAAGGCTGGTGATTGAGAAACCTTTTGGCAGTGATTTTCCTTCGGCCCGCAAATTGAATAATAAAATAAGTTCGGTGTTCCCGGAAGAAAATATATATCGTATTGATCATTATCTGGGCAAAGAAATGCTGCAAAATATTCTGGTAATACGTTTTGCCAATATGTTTTTTGAACCATTGTGGAACAGGAAATATATTGATAATATTCAGATTGTCTCTACTGAAACGACAGGAGTTGGTGACAGAGGAGAATATTATGATCAATCGGGTGTAGTACGGGACATGGTGCAGAATCACATGCTGCAGCTGTTAACTATTACCGCAATGGAACCTCCCGTAAATATGGATGCTGATTCAATTAGAAGTGAAAAAGTTAAAGTTTTAAAATCACTTAAAAAAATAGACGAAAATAATATTCAGCAATATACGGTCCGGGGGCAGTACGGATCCGGGAGTGTCAATGGCGAAGAAGTACGTTCCTATAAAAAAGAAGACGGTGTTGCTGATGATTCCACTACGGAAACATTTGCCGCTTTAAAACTTTTTATTGATAGTCTTCGCTGGCAGGGAGTGCCCTTTTATTTGAAATCGGGTAAACGACTTTCCGAAAAGCTGACTCAGATAACCGTTGAATTCAAAAAACAATTTCACCCTTATTATCAGAAGGAACATCCGGACCTTAATCCTGACCTGCTGGTTATTAGAATTCAGCCGAGGGAAAGTGTTTTTTTTCAGTTTAATGCTAAAGAACCAGGTCCCCAGCAGAGTATTGTATCAGAACAGATGGATTTTTGTCAGAACTGTGATCCCCACAGCAGTACACCAGGAGCTTATGAAAGGCTGATTCGTGATCTTTTTGCAGGAGATTCTACTCTTTTTACCAGATGGGATGAAGTGGAATATTCCTGGAAATTTGTAGACAGTATTATTTCTGCATGGCAGGAACAAAAATTAGAGTTTCCCAATTATAAAGCGGGAAGCGAGGGTCCTGCTGCGGCTCAAAAAATGCTGAAAAAAGATGGAAGAAAATGGTGGCAAATAAATCCAGATACAACAGGGGGTAATTTATAATGAAGATATATGATATCTCAATGGAAATATATCCAGACATGCCTGTCTATAAAGATCGTGAAGAAAAAAAGCCTGTTCTCCGGACTGTCAGCAGTCATAATGATGGAGAAGTGCACCAGAGTGAGATAAAAATGGATCTTCATACCGGTACTCATATAGATGCTCCCCTGCATATGCTGGAAGATGGAAGTACTTCTGAGATATATGACTGGACAAAATATATTACAGAATGCAGGGTTCTTGACTATACTGAACTGGGAGAAAAAATTTCTGCTTCTGATTTAAAAAAAGCTGATATTTCCCGCAGCGAATTTCTTATTTTCAAAACCAAAAATTCACTTTCTGATGATTTTACCACCGGATTTGTTTATCTTGATTCTTCAGGTGCTGATTATCTGGTTCAGAAGGGAGTTAAAGGGGTTGGGATTGACTCTCTGGGTATTGAGAGAGCACAGCCCCGGCATCCCACTCACAGAAAGCTGCTGGGTGCTGAGATTATAATCCTGGAAGGATTACGGTTAAAAGAGATATCTGCCGGATCATATCAAATGATTTTTTTACCTCTGAAAATAAGAGAGGTAGAGGGAGTACCCGGTAGAGCGGTATTAATAGACAAGGCTGATAGATAAGCCTGGAAAAAAGTAAACGACTTTTTACAAAATTATTTTATTTTTGCAGGAATATTTTTATGAATATAGAATTATTAAATATACCCGGACACTTTGCAGCAGAAATAAATGGGTTTTAAAATTAACAGTTTTTTATACTGTTTTTATAATGCTTATGTATTATTTTATTATGGAAATACTGCCCGGTGGGGGCAGTGTTTTTTTTGACTCATTAAAATTTAATAAAAAAGATTTATTTTTATGCAGGACTTTGCTAAAAAATATTTAATAAGTGATAAAAGAAGACAAAAAGACAAAAATAATAAATTAGGTTTTTAGTGTTCGGCTGGGAATGGTTTGGGGGATGTGTATTTCTCGGTAGAGCATTGTGTTCTCTGGAGTGCTAATAATCAAATTTTAAGATATAATGGGATAAGGATTTTTGCGAGATAATTGTGCTGCTATTTGATATCAGCTTAAGGAGGTGCGGTAATGAGCAGCAAAAAAATAATTCCCTCAGAAGTAGAAGAAGTACAGGAACTAATTGACAAGGGTAAAGAACAGGGACATTTAACCTATGAAACAATCATGGATAAATTGGAGGATGTGGAACTGGACACTGATGAAGTGGAAAGGATTTACGGTGTCTTTAATGATGAAGATATAGATATTGTGGATGAGGAAGAAGATTCTGAAGAAGATGGTGAAGTTGATCTTTCTATACCCCAGGGTGCAGGTATTGATGACCCGGTAAGAATGTATCTCAAAGAAATTGGTAAGGTGGATCTCCTCAGTGCTGAGGAAGAAATTGAACTGGCCAAAAGAATGGAAGAAGGAGATGAAGAGGCCAAAAAGAAAATGATAGAGGCCAATCTGCGTCTGGTGGTCAGTATTGCCAAAAAATATATGGGTAATGGTATGTCCTTTCTGGACTTAATACAGGAAGGGAATACCGGTCTCATGAAAGCTGTCGAAAAATTTGACTATACTAAAGGATATAAATTCAGCACTTATGCGACCTGGTGGATCCGGCAGGCTATAACCAGGTCTATTGCAGATCAGGGACGTACTATCAGGGTTCCGGTGCATATGGTGGAAAAAATTAACAAATTGATAAAAGTGTCCCGCCAGTTTCTTCAGGAAGAAGGTCGTGAACCAACCGATGAAGAGATTGCAGAGCGAATGGGAATTTCGGTAGAAAAGGTAAAAAATATTAAACAGACATCTCAGGAGCCGATATCTCTGGAGACTCCTATTGGAGAGGAGGAAGACAGCAGTCTGGGTGATTTTATTGAAGATGAAGATTCTACTTCTCCGGATAGTGCTGTTTCAGATTTGCTTCTTAAAGAACAGCTGGAGGAAGTACTGGATACTCTTAAAGACAGAGAAAAAAGGATTTTAAAACTTCGTTATGGCCTTGAAGATGGCCGTCCACGGACCTTGAAAGAAATAGGAAAAGAATTTGATCTCAGTCGTGAGCGTATCAGACAGATAGAGGCCAAAGCCCTCAGAAGATTGAAACACCCCAGCCGAAGAAACAAGCTGAAAGATTATTCTGAAGGACCTGCTTAAATTCAGGTTATACTGAAGCTGCCCGGGGGACTTGACAGATAATAAGTATATAAGATATAATTATACAACAATACAGGAGAAGAAATACTTCAGAAAAATATAAATTAAGATAATAACAGAAAAATAAGTGATTTTGTTAATATCAATTTTAATATCAATTTTGGTTAGATCATAATGTCTAAAATATAAAAAAGCTCAAAAATAAAAGCAAGTGTTCACAGACCATAAACAGAACAGTTTAATAAACTAAATTGAAGAAAGGGAGAGTAAAACACATACTGCAGAAAAGCGAATCCGGGTTGGTGGAAGCCGGAACTGCAGCTGTGTTTGAACCGTACCCTGGAGATTCCTTTCTGAAACAATTAGGAAAGGACGATGGTCCCACCGTTATCGGGAAGAGTGGAGATACACCATTATTTTAATTAGCTTTGGTATAGAGAGAAGTTAAGGTGTATTTCAAAAAGAGTGGCAACACGGGAATTAGCTCTCGTCTCTGAACAGGGGATGAGAGTTTTTTTGTTTTTTATTTTATTATTTTAAGAATAATATCTATTTAGGAGGACCTAATATGTTGAAAGCGGGAATAGTCGGGATAACCGGATATGCGGGAGTGGAAATATACAGGCTGCTTAAACATCATCCTGAAGTTGATGATCTTTATCTGGTGTCTCACAGCAAAGCCGGTCAGGATCTCTCAGATGTTTACCCTCAGTTTGCGGCCGGCAGCAGACTGGAAAAATATGATTTAGAAAAACTTAAAAAGTGTGATATTGTTTTTACAGCCCTGCCCCATGGTGTTTCTCAGGATCGGGTAGCTGAACTGAGGGGGGCGAATTTGAAAGTAATTGATTTAAGTGGTGATTTTCGATATAAAAATCAGTCTGTTTATGAAAAATGGTACAATCAGGAACACAGGTATCCAGAACTACTGCAGGAGAGTGTTTATGGCCTTGTGGAATTAAACCGAGAACAGCTTCAAAAAGCAGATTTGATTGCCAATCCCGGATGCTACCCTACGGTTACAATACTTGGTTTGTATCCACTGCTTAAAAAAGTAAGGGTCAGGAAAGGATCTATTATTGTTGACGCAAAATCAGGGATTAGTGGAGCAGGCAGCTCTCCAGGTAAAACGACTCATTACTGTGAAATTGATGAGAATGTTCGGGCCTATGGGATCGGTATTCATCGTCATACCTCTGAGATTGAAAAAAATATGGAATATTTTACCGGACTTAAGGATTTAAAAATTTCCTTTACCCCCCATCTGGTCCCTATGAAAAGAGGAATACTGTCTACTATTTATGCTGATATAGATGAGGATATATCCGAAAAGCAGCTTAAAAATTATTATCAGGAGATTTATGGAGAGTGTGAATTCATCGATCTTCTGGAGGGAGATTCCCCTGATACCAAACATGTCTATGCTTCCAATTATTGTCAGATTGGTATAAATTTTGATACACGCACTTCCCGGGCCGTGGTTGTTTCTGCAATTGATAATCTTGGCAAAGGAGCTGCCTCCCAGGCTGTGCAGAATATGAATGTTATGTTTTCTTTTGCAGAAAAATGTGGTCTTGAATCCAGAGGTATCTTCCCCTAAGATAGTAGGATAATCTGTTAGCAAAAAATAAATCTTTTTGTGCATAAATTTTGCTAAGAGGCTAGTTCGGTATATAATTTATTTATTCTCTAGGGCAGCAGTTTAATCTATTTAAATTCTAAAATGTCAGGGAGTGATAGAATGAAAAGAATTTCAGGAGGTATAACTGCCCCCCGGGGTTATAAAAGCAGTGGTATTAAATGTGGGCTTAAAAAAAGCAATAACAAAGATCTGGCCCTGGTATTTAGTGAAAAAAAAGCTCAGACGGCCGGGGTGTTTACCAGTAATGAAGTTAAAGCGGCACCGGTCATTCTTTCTCAGTCCCGTTTACAGCAGAATCCTGATGCCCGGGCGGTGGTGATAAACAGTGGTAATGCCAATGCCTGTACGGGTCAGCAGGGTCTGGATGATGCCCGGGACATAACTGCTCTGGTAGCAGAAGAGCTTGATATTCTGCCTGAGGAAGTACTAACAGCCTCTACCGGGATAATTGGAAAGCCACTGCCTGTGGACAAAATTAAAGCTGCAGTTCCCAAACTGATTTCAGAACTTAGTTTTTCTGGAAAACAGGCTGCAGAGGCGATTATGACCACCGATACTTTTATTAAAGAAACTGCTTATAATGCTGAACTGCCGGTAAGTGGTAGTGAAGTCACCCTGGGTGGTATGGCCAAAGGTTCGGGTATGATCTGTCCTGATATGGCAACTATGCTGTCTGTTTTGACCTCGGATGTAGTTATTGAGCAGGAGCTTTTATGTGAGGCTCTCCAGGAGGCAGTGGATGTTTCTTTTAACAGAATTAGTGTTGATGGTGACCAGAGCACCAATGACTGTGTTTTTCTTATGTCCAATCAGCTGTCCAATAATCAGCCTATTCAAACCAAAAATGAAGATTATAAGCTTTTTTGTAAAATGTTAAAAAAAGCTGCTTCTGATCTGGCCCGGGATATTGTAGCTGATGGAGAAGGAGCCACCAAATTTATTACCATACAAGTTAAAAAAAGTCCTACACCCGGTCAGGCCCGCAGAGTGGCCCGACAGGTAGCAAACTCTAATTTAGTAAAAACAGCCTGTTTTGGCAGTGATCCCAACTGGGGGCGTATTCTCGCTGCAGCCGGAGCCGGAGCCAGTGGTATTGATCCCCAAATAACGGAAGTTAGTATTAATGGAGTTAAACTTTTTGCCCATGGACTGCCAGCTAAAAAAAGCAGGGGGGAGCTGGGGGGTCTGATGGATGCTGAGGATATTGATATAGAGATAATTTTAAATCAGGGTTCTCATTCTGCTGAATACTGGACCTCGGATTTAAGTTATAAGTATATTGAGATAAATGCTGAATACCACACATAGTCAATAAAGTGATAACATATTATTAAGAATTCAAGGAGCGGGAAAAATGGATCAAATCATTAAAAAAGCGGAAGTTTTAATTGAATCTTTACCTTATATTAAGCAATTCAATGGTAAAACATTTGTTATAAAATATGGGGGAAGTGTTTTAAACAATGATAAAATAAAAAAATCAGTAATTGAAGATATAATACTGTTAAAATATGTAGGAGTCAATCCAGTAATTGTTCATGGTGGTGGTCCTGCTATCAGCAAAACAATGGAGGCTTATGAAAAAGAGAGCTGTTTTGTAAAGGGGCTGCGAGTAACTGATGCCGAGACCATGAAGATTGTGGAAATGGTTCTGGTGGGAAAAGTAAATAAAGAGATAATTTCTTTAATCAATCAGATGGGAGCCAGGGGGGTTGGAATTTCCGGTAAAGATGGCAGCTTAATTCAGGCCAGTCGGTTATGTCCTGAAAATATTGGAGAAGATCTGGGCTTTGTTGGTCAGGTAGATCAGGTTAATCCAGAAATTGTTCATCAGATAATTGCTGGGGGATATATACCTGCTATTGCTCCGGTGGGAGGTAATGATCAGGGAGAAACTTTTAACATTAATGCAGATACTGTTGCCGGACAGCTGGCTATTTCTCTGGAATCAGAGAAACTAATATTTCTAACTGATGTTGATGGAATTAGATCAAATAAGGAGGAGGCCGACAGCCGGGTCTCATCTCTTAGTATTTCCCGGGCTCGAAAATGGATTCAGGAGGGTAAAATTAAAGGTGGTATGGTTCCGAAAGTGAAAGCCTGTATTGAAGCTGTACAGAGTAAAGTTCAAAGGACACATATAATAAATGGTCTGGTTTCACATGCTCTGCTTTTAGAGATATTTACCGATCAGGGAATTGGTACCATGATTGTGGAAGATTAAAAAAGAAGGGAGTGGTAACTGTGAATAAAGAAGAAATAAAAGCCTGTAATGATAAATATTTCATGAATGTATTCAGTGGTCGTTATCCCCTGGTAGCAGATCATGGCCAGGGTATGAAAGTATATGACAAAGAGGGAGAGGAATATATTGATTTTCTGGCCGGAATAGGTGTTAATGCCCTGGGATACAGTCACCCAAAGCTGGTTTCTGCTATAAAAGAACAGGTGGAGAAAGCAATTCATTCTTCAAATTTATACTATATTGAGCCCCAGGCCTATTTAGAAAAATTACTTATAGAAAAATCCTGTATGGATAAACTGTTTTTCACCAACAGTGGTGCTGAGGCCAATGAAGGAGCCCTTAAACTGGTTCGTAAATATTATCGGATGAATAAAAAAAGAAAGTTTGAGGTTATTACTGCTGAAAATTCATTTCACGGACGTTCTCTGGCCACGGTAACTGCAACAGGTCAGGATAAATATCGGGCTCCTTTTCAACCCCTGCCCCCGGGTTTTGAAACTGTTCCTTTTAATGACCTGAAGGCAGCACAGGAGGCAGTAACTGCTGATACTGCAGCTATAATGGTGGAACCTGTTCAGGGTGAAGGTGGAGTTTATCCCGCTGAGCAGGCTTATCTGGAAGGGCTCCGTGAGCTGTGTGATGCCAAAGATATTCTGCTTATTTTTGATGAAATACAGTGTGGTATTGGGCGGACCGGTAGTTTGTTTGCCTATGAGCAGTATGGTGTTGAACCGGATATAATTACTCTCGCTAAAGCTCTGGGTGGGGGGGTCCCTATTGGTGTATTTATGGCCAAAAAAGAAGTGGCTGATGCCTTTTCTCCCGGGGATCATGGTTCTACTTTTGGAGGTAATCATCTGGCCACTCAGGCCGGTTACACGACTTTAATGACGATTTATGAGGAAAATCTTCTGGAAAATGCTCGAAAGATGGGAAAATATATGGTGCAGAGGCTAAATAAATTAACTGAAAAAATGGAAATGGTGCAGAGTGTAAGGGGGAGAGGTCTTATGCTGGCTTTGCAGCTGTCTGAAGATATAGAGGCCGGAGAGGTTGTAAATAAGATGTTTGATAAAGGTTATTTAATTAATGCGGTCCAGGAACATGCTTTAAGATTTTTACCACCCCTAATTGTAGATGAAGAACATATTGATGGTCTGGTGGAGGCCCTGCAGGAAGTTTTAAGTTAAAAGAAATTAAATATCGGGAGGAATTATTATGAGTAAAAAAGAAAATGATGTGAACAAAATAGTACTGGCCTATTCGGGAGGTCTTGATACTTCTGTAGCTATTAAATGGCTCCAGGAAAAATATGACGCCGAAATCATTGCTTATTCGGCAGATGTAGGCCAGGGTGGAGACTGGCGTTCAATTGAGAACAAGGCTCTACAGACCGGGGCCAGTAAGGTATATATAGATGATTTAAAGGAGGAATTCATAAAAGAATATATATTTCCTTCTTTAAAATACAATGCCTTATATGAAGGGAAATACCCTCTGGCAACCGCTCTGTCCCGCCCCTTAATTGCTTCCCGGATGGTAGAAGTCGCCCAGGAAGAAGAGGCAGATGCTGTGGCCCATGGGTGTACTGGGAAAGGTAATGATCAGGTACGTTTTGATGTTACTTTTAGAGCCCTTGATTCTGAACTTGAAATTATTGCACCTCTCAGAGTATGGGATTTTAAATCCAGAGATGAAGAGATAGAATATGCTCAGGAAAATGATATTCCGGTTGAGGCAACCAAGGATAGCCCCTATAGTATTGACCATAATCTTTGGGGCTTAAGTATTGAGTGCGGTGAACTGGAAGATCCCTGGAATGAACCACCCCGGGATGCCTATCAGTGGACCGTGGACCCCCGTGAAGCTCCTGATGAAGCTGAGTACATGACAATAACTTTTGAAAAAGGAATCCCGGTCAAAGTTGATGAAGAAGAGCTGGATCCAGAAGATTTAATAAAAAAAGTAAATAGAAAAGGTGCCCGTCATGGTGTGGGCAGGATCGATATGGTAGAAAATCGTCTGGTGGGTATTAAGTCAAGAGAGATTTATGAAGCACCAGCTGCCTGTATTCTCACAGAAGCTCACAGTCATCTGGAAGATATGACCCTGGACCGGGAAACAGCCCATTACAAGAATCTACTTTCTGAAAAGTATTCAGAACTGGTTTATAATGGTCTATGGTATTCACCTCTCAGAAGTTCTCTTAAAGCTTTTGTTGATGAGACCCAGAAGTCTGTTTCCGGCCAGATAAGAGTTAAGCTGTATAAAGGCCGGTGTGAGGTTGTTGGCCGCAGAGCGGAAAAATCTCTTTATCAATTTGATCTGGCAACTTATGATGAAGATGACAGCTTTGACCATGATGCTGCTCCCGGTTTTATTAAAATATGGGGGCTGCCCACTCAAATTGCGGGAGAAGTCAAACGGGGCAGTGAAAATGAAACAGAATAAGCAGAATAAGCAAAACAGGCAGGATAAGGAAGATTCAGCTGCTGAAAATGAAAATTTTCAGATTCGCAGAGCTGTTTCTGAAGAGTATATGGAAATATACCGGGTGGTAAGTAAGGCCTTCGAAGTTTACAGTACTGGCCTGGAAAGGACAGAGCATCTGGAGGAAAATCCCGAAGATGTTAAAGAGGATATTGAAAAACATCTGGTATTAGTTCTGGAGAAATATGGCCGGGAAGAAGGTATAGCTGGCAGTCTGCGGCTTGAAGAGACTGAGGACGGTGTTTATTATCTGAGGCGTTTTGCCGTCCTTCCTGCTTTTCAGGGTCAGGGTCTGGGATCCAGGCTGATAAAAAAGGCCGAGTTTGAAGTTCAAAAACGCGGAGGGAAAAAAATATTTCTTTATTCGGCAATGGAAAAGGAAAACCTGGTCGAGTTTTACAAAAATATGGGTTTTAACTGCCGGGAAATTAGTAGTAATCTGGGTTATGACAGAGCCCGCTGGGAAAAGGAAATTCCGGTAGATTCTGATAGAGATAAAAACATGTCCGGGGGAGTTGATTAATATGAAACAATGGGGAGGACGTTTTCAGCAAAAAACTGATAAACTGGTGGAAGAATTTAATGCTTCTCTGGGATTTGACCACCGCCTTTATTATTATGACATAATGGGAAGTAAAGCTCATGCCCGTATGCTGGGCCAAACCAGTATAATAAGTGAAGATGAAGCTGAACTTATTATTGGGGGGCTGGAAAAGGTCAGGGAAGATATTGAAAAAGGTCGGGTGGAGCTGTCTACAGATCTGGAAGATATTCATACAGCTGTTGAAAAAAACCTAGTTGATAAAATTGGTTCTGTGGGCGGGAAACTGCATACAGCCCGGAGTCGAAATGACCAGATAGCTCTTGATATACGTCTTTTTTTAAGGGATGCCTCTGCCTCCCTGCAGGACAAAATATTAATTTTTATGGAATCTTTGCTGGAAATGGCTCATAAATATAAGAATTATATTATGCCCGGATACACCCATCTTCAGAGGGCTCAGCCTGTCACCCTGGGCCATCACCTGCTGGCCTATTATTTTAAATTAAAAAGAGATTATGAAAAACTAAAAGAAGGTTATTCCCGGATAAATATACTGCCTCTTGGCTCCTGTGCTCTGGCCGGGACGTCTTTTCCAATTGATCGGGAGTTTGTGGCTGAAGAATTAAATTTTGACGATATTTCTAAAAATTCTATGGATGCGGTAAGTGAGCGAGATTTTTTGATAGAATTTTTAAGTACTGCAGCCACCCTGATTATGCATTTGAGCCGCTTTAGTGAAGAACTTATTATCTGGTCTACATCAGAATTTGATTTTATAGAGCTGGCTGATAGTTACACAACCGGGAGCAGTATTATGCCTCAGAAGAAAAATCCTGATGTAGCTGAACTGGTAAGGGGAAAGACGGGTCGAATTTATGGTCATCTACAGCAGCTGTTAACAACTCTTAAAGGTCTTCCTTTAGCCTATAATAAAGATCTTCAGGAAGATAAAGAGGGAGTTTTTGATACAGTTGATACTCTGAATATAATTTTAGATATATTTCCCGGTATGCTGGAAAGTATGAGTGTGAACAGAGAAAAGATGTTAACTGCCGCCCGTACAGGGTTTACCAGTGCCACAGAGCTGGCAAATTTTCTGGTGCGTCAGGGAATACCGTTTCGTGATGCCCATGGAATTGTGGGTAAAGCGGTTCTCTTTGCTCTCAAGGAAGATGTTGAACTCACAGAGATCTCTTTATCAGAGTGGAAAAATTTGTTCCCGGATAAAGAGGAGCTTTTTGATGAAGACCTGTTTGATGCTCTGGATGTTAAAACCTGTGTTGAAGGTACTATCTCCCGTGGAGGACCGGCACCTGAGGAAACTCAAAAGGTTGCTGAGCAGGAAAAAAAGTGGCTTAATACAGAAAGGGAAAAGATACCATGTCTCTACCGATGTTAGCTATTTCAGCATTTATAATTGGTCTATCAGGGGCCATGATGCCCGGCCCGGTGTTAACCTATGTTGTGGATGGCAGCCTGAGAAAAGGTTTTGCTGCCGGTCCCCTGGTTATCACCGGCCATATGTTTCTTGAACTGCTGCTGGTGATTCTTCTGCTTACCGGAATGAGCAGTCTGTTTGCCAGTGAATTATTTACAGCAGTGGTGGGGATTATTGGGGGTTTGATGCTGATTTTGATGGCCCTTAATATGCTTAGATCATCATTGAAAAAAGAAATTTCTTTTGAAAATTCCCTGGATAAAAAAGAAGGAGTGACCGGATTTATTTTACCCGGTGCTCTGCTTAGTATTGCCAATCCTTACTGGATATTGTGGTGGGCCACAATCGGTATAACCTATCTGGCCAATGCCTATCAGCGGGGATTAATTGGTACTGGAGCCTTTTTTGTTGGTCATATCTCGGCTGATTATGTTTGGTATTCTTTTATTGCATTTATTGTTTCCCGGGGTCGGAAACTGATAAGTGATTCTATATACCGGAAACTGGTGGTGTTTTTTGCTTTAATACTGCTTTATTTTGCAGGAACCTTTATTGTGGATGGGGTTCTTTATTTTTGGGTTGATTAATTGCTATCTTTGATATTTTCAAAAAATTACAAATAGTTCCTGGATTAAACTCCAATATATTATTACCAGGCAGCTTAGATTCTTAAAGACAGGGAAATGATATGTACCACTATTATGTAATTAATAATACTGCTTTTTTAAATGGCCGGGGTGTAATTTACTATAATGAAGCTGGATGAGGAGCTTAAAGACTGCTTGATGTTCCGGTATATTTCCATTTTTACCCATTCTGACTTTGGCTGATAGTTAAAACAGAAAGACTTGATTTTATCTATTTGGTAAATAGATATTTTTCAGAAAACAGCTTAAAACTTTGATACAAGGGTTTTTATAGTGTTGATAAGTGTTAATTATATTTTTTTATAAAATAATCTTGACAAAAAATAAAATTTTTCCTATACTAAACATAAGTTATACATATAAGTATATATAATTTCTCATTTGATTGTATAAATTTATTGAATATAAATGATTCATTATATAAATGATTATCATGCAAAAAGTGTTGTATTAAGTTTTTTAACTTTATGATTGCTTTCATAATAGCAATGTTATTTCTAAAATTAAATAAAATTGACTTTGTGTAGTGCAACCATAAATGAATGACAGAAATACAAAAATTAAATGAAGTAAGGAGAGAATAAAATGTCAGAAGCCAAATACAGATTGGTAGAAAAATATATTATAAATCTTATTCAAAATAAAAATTTAACAAAAGGAGATTTACTTCCTTCTGAGAATATGCTGGCTGAAAAGCTGAATATACATCAAAATACAGTCAAAAAAGGTTATAATAATTTAGAAAATAAAGGTTATATATATAGAGAGCAAGGAAGGGGAACTTTCGTTGACAGCAAAAATCTTACAAACAACAGTATCACTGAAAATCAAATTATAGGTATTGTAGTAGAAGATTTACTGGCGGAGTCACCTCTGTGTACCGGTATAATTAAAGGTGTTGATGACTGTTTGATTGAACATGGTTATAATTTTATTTTGGGAAATAGTAATAATTCTTACAAGAAGATGAATGACTATATTGATCAATTTCATGATAAAAATGTTTCTGGCATAATATTAATGCCCCTCCAAATTAATAATCAACACCAGAAAAATTATCGGATAATTAATAAAATAGTGGAAAATGAAGATAAGATAGTTTTAGTAGACCGTTATTTAAAAGGAACTTCGATTGATTATGTCACTACTGATAATGAACATGGTGGTTATTCTGTAACTAAACATTTATTGGGTTTAGGCCATGAAAAAATAGCAGTAATATTGGAACCTTTTTGCTCCACTATAGAAGAACGTTTAATGGGATATAAAATTGCTCTTGCTGAAAATGGAATTTCTTTTGATAAAGATTTAATTTATTGGAGTGAAAAGAGGCTGGATAAGGCAGGGCAAAATGGGGTTAAATATTTTCTTGAATCAGATATTGAATTCAGTGCAATAATTTGTTCCAATGATTGTGTGGCTCGAGGAGCCTATCAGGAATTAAAAAGCAATAATCTTTCGGTACCTGATGATATAAGCCTTGTTGGATATGATGATTCTGTGATTGCCAGATCATTACCTGTTAATCTAACATCATATAGACAGGAGCCCTATGAGATGGGCAAAAAAGCTGCTGAAATTTTAATAAATAAAATTAAAAATCAGGAGAAAAAAAACATAGTAACGAAAGTAAATCTTGAAGGGGAATTAATTGTCAGACAATCGACCGGCAGGGTTAATAAAAATATACAATCAAAAATTTAACTCTTGATTTTTGTAGTTAATAAAGTTGGGGGATTAAAGCATTAAGTTTCCGCAGAAGGAGAAGAGATTTCATGAAAAAGCTTCCTTTGTATATTGCTTTAGTTTTTCTATTAATTATAATTGTTTCGCTAAATATAAAAGCTGTTAATTATAGAAATTATACCTATAATTTTTGGGAGGAAGCTGTACCGGCTCCTCAAGCTTATACTCCCTATTTAAGGTTAAAAGGTCAGGATTTTGGAATTGATGATTTAAATAATCCTCAAGATTTATTTGTTGATAATGACAGTAATATATATATACTTGATTCAGGTAATGACAGAATTATTATTTTAAATGAAAACTTTGAACTAAGAAGAATTATTTCAGAAATCAAAAAAAATAATACCATTCAAAATTTATCCTCACCCCGTGGTATTTTCGTAACTGAAGAGCAGGAATTATATATTGCTGATACAGGTAATCAGAGGGTTGTAAAAGTTGACAATAACGGGAATTATCTTGATGAAATTAGTGGAGATATAGAAGGTGAAATAAGAGCGGACCAGTTTAGACCTTTAAAGATTGCTGCATCTTCTGCTGGGAGAATATATGTTGTGGCCCGAGGTGTAGATGATGGATTGATGGTATTTGATATTGCAGGAGAATTCAGCGGGTATATCGGAGCACCAGAGGTAACTCCTTCTCCCACAGATATATTTTGGATGAGAATGGCTACTCAAGAACAGCGAGCTAGAAGGGGAAGAATACTTTTTGTTCCAACTGATTATCTAAATTTAAATATGGATTGGGAAGGTTTCATTTATGGTGTTGTACGAGATTCTGAGGACCCTGTACGGAGGTTGAATCTGGCTGGCCAGGATCAATTGAAGAGAGATGGTTTTACTGAACCTGTGGGTGATGTAAATTATCCTGATGAAGATAGATATGAAGATGAATATCCAGATTGGCTGCTGGGTCCCTCTCGGCTGGTAGATGTAGCACCTTTTCAGGAGGGGTTGTACCGGGTGCTGGACAGAAAGCGAGGCAGAATATTTACCTACGATAATGACGGACGCTTGCTTTATGTTATGGGGGGCAGGGGCCATTATAAAGGTCTATTTAGAAATCCAGTAGCGGTTGAAAATTTGGATGGTCTTGTGCTTGTTCTTGACAGCCGGGATGATACAATCCAGATTTTTGAGCCCACGGAATATGCTACTTTAATCCATGATGCCATTAGAGAATATCATCTCGGTTTATATAATGAATCATATGAAAAATGGTTAAAGGTCTTAAGAATGAACACAAACAATACTACAGCTTATACCTTTGTGGGCAGGAATTTGTTTCGTCAGGAAAAACTGGAAGATGCTCTATTAAGTTTTAGGGCAGGTCAGAATCGGGGAGGATATTCCCGGGTTTTAACTGAGTACCGCCGGGAAATTGTTGCTGAAAATTTTAATCTGATAATATATATTATTTTTACTATAATTTTGTCGATTATAGTTATTTCTAAATTTAGATTATTACAATTATTCAGAGATAAATTTTTGATTAATATTGATCAAGAGAGCCCAGAAGATAAAGAGGGAAATAAACTACAAAAAGTGTTAAGTGGACTTATATATGCTCGGGAAACTTTATTTCATCCCCTTTCTGCATTCTGGGATTTAAAACACGAAAAAGACATAGGTTTAATGGAAGGGAATATCTTTATCTTTCTGGTTGTAGCAACTTTTATCTTTGTAAGACAGTATACAGGTTTTATCTTTAATCCTAGAGAGGTTGCTGAAATAAATATTTTTGTAGAACTGGCCAGTGTGCTGGTGCCCTTAAGCTTATGGTGTTTTGTTAACTGGTCTATTACAACCCTGATGGATGGAAAAGGGACTCTTAAAGACATTTATATTGGTACAGCCTATGCACTGATACCATTTATAGTTGTAAATATTCCGGTAACGGTTATAAGTAATTATTTAACTCAGGAAGAAAGTGGAATTTATGTATTTTTCATAGGTATTGGAATATTCTGGTCATTTGTTCTCCTGTTTTTTGGCATGCTTTCTATTCACTCATATACTGTTAAAAGAAATATAATAACATTTATACTGACTGTTGTTGGTATAAGTGCTTCTTTGTTTTTGATCTTACTGGTTTTCAGTTTGATAGCACAGATGATGGGTTTTGTTTCCAACCTATATCTGGAATTTACTCTAAGATATTTATAATTGGTTAAGAAAGGATGTTTTACATGAAAGCAGGCAAACAGTATATGATTCAGTCTATTGTTATTGCTGCAGTTATAATCCTATTTTCTGTATTATTTTTCTCCAGTCCTATGGGAGCAAAAGAAAATTTAACCGGGTTTGAATCAGCAGCAGAAAACAGGTACTCAAAGCTATATGTGAATGAATCAACTGCCGAGATAGCTATAGAAAATAAACTGGATGGATCTATCAGATACTCTAACCCGCCTGATTGGGAGGAAAAAGAGACAGAATTTGGTGGAACTGCCAAAGAAAAATTGGGCTCTCAATTTTCGTTAACTTATTATACCGGTGTAGATGTCGAGCGTACAATAGATAATAATACTGAAAGTATAGCCTATGAACAGTATTCTATTGAAGCTCTAGATAATGGAGTCAGAATTGAATTTGATTTCAGAGAAGAATGGGATCTGGATCACTGGGTGCCAAAGATAATTACGAAAGAAGGTATGGAAAATATAAAGGAAGATTTAGAAGATGAAGATACAATAAATTTATTGCTCGATCAGTTTGATTTTATTACTCTGCAGAAATTTAAAGAGGGTGATGAACATCCAGATTTAAGGGGAGTTGACCCCGAGACCCTGTTTGGCGAATATAAACCAATTTCTCCTGACCTAGAAGAAGGAGAAAATTTATATTATTATATTGTGGATAGAATAGAAGAATTAAGGAGTGACATAGATGATGTGGGGGAAATAATTCCGGATGATATTCCCAACCTGCTGGAAAATATGAAGCATCAAGGGATTTACATAAGGATAGAACACCCCATGCCCTTTCACCTCGAGGATATAACCGAGCAGCTTAAAAAGATTGGATATACTCCGGAGGATAAAATAGAGGACCATATGCAGACTGATATGGAATTTCCGGAAAGGAATCAGGTAACTTTTCATCTTCCAATAGAGTACAGGCTGGATGGAGAGGACCTGCTGGTTGTAATTGATTCGGGTGAAATTCAATATCCTCAAAATATATTAAATGAATTCGATGAACTTATCGATTTTCCAGTTCATTCAATTGATATTCTTAACTTTTTTGAAGCTGCAGATAACCGGGAAGAAGGATATATATTTGTTCCTGATGGGGCGGGAGGTTTAATAGAATTAAATAATCAAAAGACTGGTATTTCTTATAGTCGTCAAGTATTTGGTGATGATATGGCAATTTCTGCTGAAACGTATAAAGAAAATTATATTGAGCAGATTCATTTACCGGTCTTTGGAATGATCAAGGAAGATAAAGCTTTTATGGGAATTATTGAGGAAGGGGCTCCCCTGGCAAATATAAAAGCTAATGTAGCTGGAAGAATTAGCTCATATAACAATATTTATCCTGAATTCATCTTAAGGCCGGTTAAATTTATTGAAATGGAAGGAGAAGCTCCGGCGATTATGCCGGGAGGAGAAACCAGGACCGGTAGTTATGAATTTCAGTCCAGACCGTATGAAGGTGAGATTAAGGTCAGATATAAATTTCTAAAAGGTGATGATGTCGATTATGTGGATATGGCCCTGGAGTACAGAAATTATTTGATGGATAGTGAAGGACTGGATTATTACTCTGAAGGCAGCAGGTCTGCCACCCCTTTTGTTCTTGAGCTAATTGGAGCTATTGATGTCAACAGACCAGTTTTAGGGATCCCCCGAAATGTAATTGAACCTCTAACTACTCTTAGGCAGATAGAAACCATAATTGAAGATTTTACGGAAACAGGGATAGAAAACCAGAACCTGCATTTAAAATATAAAGGCTGGTTATCAGGAGGTATAAATCACGTATTACCCGATGATGTAAATGTGGAAAGTGAACTGGGTGGAAAGGAGCAATTTGCTAAATTGTATGAATATCTTCAGAACAAAAATATTAGCTTTTATCCTGAAGTAAACTTTTTATATGCCCGGAGGAATAAATGGCTGGATGGATTTAGTGTTAGGCGAGATGCCTCGCGCTTCCTCAATAGAACTCAGGGTTTTATCTACAATAAATTTAATAGGGCCTCTTTACTCGGCAGTGAAGGTGATTATTCTTATATAATTTCTCCCAGAAAGCAGAGGTCACTGGTTAGTAATTTTGCAGCTTCATATAGAGAACATGATATTTCTGGAATAGCATTAGGAGATATGGGAACCCAGGTTAATTCGGATTTCAATCACAATAAAGAATTAACTGTTGATCGGGACCAGGCGGGGAATATTATGGAAGCTAATTTAAACGAGTTCAATTCCTCGTTTGATATCATGGTGTCTGGAGGTAATGCTCTAACATATCCTTATGCAGATGTGATCACCGAAATTCCCTTCAGTTCCAGTGGTCATTACCTACTTGACCAAGATATTCCTTTTATACAGATAGCCTTAAGTGGATTAATAGATTTTGCCGGGGAACCTGTTAATCTTGCGGAAAATTACAGGAAAAATATTTTAAAGTCGGTTGAAACAGGAGCTATTCCCTATTTCAAGCTGAGTTATTCTCCTTCTCTGCAGGTAAAACAGACAAGATTTGATCACTTTTATTCAATTGATTATAGAGATTGGCTGGGGGAAGCAGAAGAGATATATGAAACTTTTAGTAATGAACATTTAAGATATACAAACCGGCATAAAATAATTGATCATCAGCAAATAACTGAAGGGTTATATAAAACCACTTTTCAGGAAAATACTTCTGTAATAGTAAATTATAATCGTTTTCCTGAAGAGTATAACGATATGACAGTTCCAGCAAAAGATTTTATAGTCCTGAGTGAGGAGGCTAGGCGATGAATTTTTTCAAAAAGCATTTATCTTTAAAGTCGAAAAGAAATATGATCGGATACTTTTTTGTACTACCTTTTGTAATTGGATTTTTGCTGTTTTTTCTAGTTCCCTTCATTCAGGCTATAGTTTTCAGTTTAAATGAAATTGAAATGACTGGTGAAGGGTATCAATTAATTTATCAGGGCTTTGGGAATTATGAATATGTAATATACACTCATCCTCGATTTAACCAGTTGTTTGTAGAAACAGTTATTGAGACCCTGATTGATATTCCTTTAATAATAATTTTCAGCTTTTTTGCTGCTATTTTATTAAATCAAAAATTTCGGGGGCGCTTTTTAGCCAGAACAATTTTTTTCTTGCCCGTTATCATGGGGGCGGGGATAATTCTTTCCATGGAAGCGGAGGATTATATGGCTGAAATTATGGCTACTCAGATAGGGGAAGAGGCCCAGACTGGTTTAATACTGGGTGTAGATCAATTAAGCGATTTATTAATAGAATTCAATTTACCAGTAGTGTTAATTGACTATTTAATGGATTCGGTTGATCAAATAGCAGAGGTTATCAGGTCGTCTGGGGTTCAAATAATAGTTTTTCTGGCCGGTTTGCAGTCTATTTCCCCCTCACTTTACGAAGTGGCAATAGCTGAAGGGGCAACTCCCTGGGAAAAATTCTGGAAAATAACTTTTCCCATGCTGACTCCTATATTACTGACCAATGTAGTCTATACAATTATAGACTCCTTTGTAGCCAACGATCTGGTTGATTTAATTAGAGATTCTGCAGTTGGAGCCGGGGGATATGGTATTAGTTCTGCCATGTCTATGATATATCTCCTGTTTATTGCCGTTTTACTTATTATAATTGTAGGACTCATATCCCGGGGAGTGTACTACCATGAATAAACTTAATAAGTTAAAACCTGTTTTTCTTCTAAAATCTGCCGAAAAAATAATAGATAAAGAAAACACAAAGGATATACTCTGGAGTATTTTAAGAGGCCTGATAATAATAGGCATCAGTTATATTATTTTGTACCCCCTGCTAACTAAAATTTCTTCTTCTTTGATGGCCGAAAGAGATTTGTTTGATCATACTGTACGCTGGATTCCCCGCAGTTTGAACCTTGAAAATTACCGGCTGGTATTTAGAGCCATGGATTATCCACGAGCAATTTACAATACCTTAAGGACTGCCGTCCTGGTCACTGTGATTCAGTTGATTTCCTGTTCATTAATTGGATATGGTTTTGCCCGATTTGATTTCAGAGGCAATAAGTTTCTGTTTGCTCTGGTTATTTTCACTCTGGTTGTTCCCCCTCAGATGATTATGATTCCTCTTTACTTAAACTTTAGATTTTTCGATCTATTTGGTATTTTACCTGAAGGCGGCTTGAATTTACTGGGAACATACTGGCCTTTTATCTTCTTATCACTTACCGGTATGGGTATGAGGAATGGTTTATTCATATATATCTTCCGCCAGTTTTTCAAGGGCATGCCTGTGGAGCTTGAAGAAGCTGCCTATGTTGATGGGGCTGGTCCAATTACTACTTTTATAAAAATAATGGTGCCCGGAGCTTTACCTGCTTTTTTAGTAGTATTTCTGTTTTCTTTTGTCTGGCAGTGGAATGATAATTTTTATATACACATGTTCTTGCCCTATCAACATAATTTACCTACAGCTTTGAGTACAGTTGCAAATGATGTTTCTACCCTTCTGGGAGAAAGAAACATTCAGATGACAGGAGGGAGAATTGCTTTGACCAATAATACTGGTATGTTATTTTACATTGCCCCTTTACTACTTTTGTATTCTTTTACCCAGAGGTACTTTATTGAGAGTGTACAGAGAACCGGAATTGTCGGATAAAATTATAATTACCTATAAGATATGTCTGCAATTACCATAAATTGTGTAGTTTCAATTACAGTAACCATAAAGGGGGTGGTAGTAAGTACTGACTATGTTGATTTATGCTGAGGAGAGGATAGTCTGGCAATTGTTGATCTGGCAATTAACAATCAAAAAATATTTTCAAGGAGGATACTTATGAAAAAATTAAGCATTTTTCTCACTGTAGCTGTGTGTTTGCTTGCCTTTCCTTTTCTTGTTCAGGCAGATACTCCTGATCTGGATTTTGAAGGGGAAACAGTGACATATGTTGATTACTGGGATCCTTTTGGTGATGTAGAAAGGAGAAAGGAAGAAGCCGAAGCCCTGTTTAATGTTAATCTGGAATATATGACTGTTGATGACCATGTTGATACAATAGTTAGTCGAGTCCTGGCAGGAGATGCCACACATGATATAGTACGTGTTTCCAAATTGCAGTTCTGGCCTTTAATGGCCGAAAATGCTTTATATCCGGTGGGTGATTATCTGGGCAATGATTTTTATGAAGAACAGCCAGGATTTTTAAGAACTGTTAACAGAGATAAATTTCAATTTGAAAATCAAAGTTATGGCTTCAGTGTGGCGGATAGTGGAATCTGGAATATGAAATTTTTACAGTATAATGTGGATTTATTTGAAAGGTATGGGCTTGAGGATCCCTTTGAACTATGGCAGGCTGGAGAATGGACCTGGGATGTTTTCCGGGAGCAAATGGTTGCCCTTACCGATGAAACTCAGGACCAGTATGGAATTACTAATTTAGAACTTGATGGTCTTTCTCTTTCCAACAATGCTAAAATTGTTGATGATGAGGATGGAAAAATGGTGTTTGCCTATGATAGAGAAGAGGGAATTGAAACTCTAGAATTTTATCTGGATATGGAAGATCTGGGAGTAATCGGAGGAACCGATGAAGACTTCCGGGCGGGAAATGTAGGAATGCAGCCCGGTGAAACCTGGGTTTTTCATAAGGACAATCATGAAGGAATGGAAGATGAAAGAAATTTTGTACCCTGGCCTGCCGGGCCGAGTGCAGATAAGCCACAGATTGGAATGGGAAATGTAGCCACCCATATGCTGCCAATTACTGCTGAAGAGCCTGAAGCTCTAGTTGAACTACACAACTGGTTGTTTGCCGAACAAATTCAGGACGATGAACTGATTATGGAGTGGCTGGTGGCAGATTATATAGAATCAGAAGAAGATCTAAAGTTTTTTGAGTGGGTAATGGAGGAATGGTCGGGAGAAGGTTATATGGTTGAATCTCTAATAGGAGCCTTCTTTGCAGCTGGTACTGATGCTGAGGAACCGTTTGCCCGGGCAATTGGTTATGTCATTGAAGGAGAGAGATCTCCGGAGGCAGCATTGTCAGCAGAAAAAGAGGCAATCCAGGCTATCCTGGATGATACATTTAATTAAAAAATTAGATCTACGGGCCTATTCGGAAATAATTATACAACAGAATTCCGAATAGGTCTTTTTTTGATTTATATAAAATATATCATACTACCATTTCTTCTTGTTTCTAGTAATAAAGACTAACAGGAAATTCGGAAAAGGATTCTATATAAAATATATACCAATAACTATAATGCAAAATATCTCTATCATAAAATCTATCACTATGATTTTCTGCAGATTGGTAAAAAATGCCTTATTGCAGTGTAATCACATATTATAAAAGTATATAAAACAAAAGAAAAAACAGCTTGAGAGGTGGGCTGTATGAAATTTAATACTATTATTTATCAATTTATTTTGTTTTTAATAATCACTAGTTTTATTTTAACAGTTAATATGGCGGCAAGTTCTCAGCTTAAATATAATCACACCTGGCTGGGAGATACGGTTGAAGAAGCGGAGGATGATTACGTTCAGCACTGGATACATGGGATGCATGTAGATACAGATGGTACAGTATATGCCAATGCAGATTTTGATGAATCCGGCCGAACAGCTGGGATTTATCGTGATGGTAAAGTAATTGGTGAAATACCGGTAGGCTGGGGTGAAGGTGGTTATACGATAACTGGGGATGAAGATTATATATATCTAATTACCCGTTCTGATGTAAGTAAATACACCAAAGATGATTATAAATTAGCTGGTAAAACCAGAGTTTCTCGGGACCGTAGTTATATACATGGTCTGGCAGTAGCGGAAGATGAGTTGTTTATCAGTGATGAAGTTGAAAATGAAATAGCTATTTATAATTCTGATAATTTGGAACAGCAGACAGGAATAGAATTAAGGGATGATGAAGAGAAGACTGAAGTACCACTGGAACTTGCTGCAGAGGGTAATGATTTATGGGCTATTATAAATCAGACTATTCATGAGGGGGAGATAGCTCCGGGAATGACCGTTAAAGGTGCCGGAGACAATGTTTTTGCTCAAACTATTGAATTTCATTATTCTTACATAGAGATGGAAGATGATATGGAAATAACTGCTCAGCTGATTAACCATGAAGAGATTACTGATTATTCTAAAGCCGGTTTAATGTTAAGGAATGGTCTGGAGTCAGAAGATGCCCATGCATTTTTAATGAATGTTCCTGAACCCAACTTTCTTTTTCACGCCCAGCGCTCTACCGGGGTTGGCAGTATGCCAGTTAATACAGTGTCTGGTTCTCCTCCGGACTGGATGCGTCTGAAAAGAAGTGGAGATACCATATATGCCTATAATTCGGAAGATGGAGAAGAATGGGTTGAGGCCGGAGAAGTAGAAATAGACCTTGAAGATGAATTTTATATTGGTTTTGCAGTATCCAGTGGGGATAGAGATCAGCCTGCTAAAGCCGAATTTGAAAATGTTACTGTAGATGGAAAAGAGGTGGACCCGGAGCGGTGGTCAAATAAAGACATCGGAGAAGATATAAGAGCAGCTGGAGAAATGATAGAAGGTATAGTAAGTTCCAAAACAACTCGAGAGATCAGGCGTTATGACATTGAGAGCGGTGAGGTTAAAGATAAAATTACTGAAATTGAGGAACCGACCGATGCAGCCATTGATCCGACAACCGGAGAACTGGTTGTAAGTGATAATGGCCCAGATCAAAATGTAAAAATTTATGATGTATCCTCCGAACCCCGGCAGATTGATACCCTGGGCAAAGAAGGAGGTAAGTATTCCGGTACTTCCGGCGAATACGGTGAGTTCAAGTTTAATCATCCCGTAGCAGTGGGAGTGGACGGAGAAGGAAATTATTATGTGGCCGGTAATGGTTACGGAGATCCCTATCCTGAGCTAGGATTTTGTTTAATTAATGATATTCGTTCTTTTACCCCCGATGGGGAAGAGTTACGCTGGAATACCCTGGGTTTAATCTTTACAGATGCAGCCGTTGCTGATCCCGATAATATTTCTGACATCTATCAGTCTCACCAGTATTATATGATGGATTATGAAAAGACAGAACCTGGTTCAGAATGGGGAGAGGTTTATAACCGGACAGTAGATCCCTTCCGTTATCCAGATGATCCCCGGATGCATTCTTCAACAGAAAATCCAATTGCAGTTCGTGAAATAGAGGGTAATCGTTATTTTTTCTTATCTCATATGTACTCCACATTTTTGGCCGGATACAAACTGGAGCATGAAGGTTATACGGCCAAACCGTCAATGATTCTGGCTCCCAGCCGCGAAGACTGGATGCCCACTCAACCCCCCCGGGGAGAATTTCTCTGGATCGATAAAGCCGGAGATGGGCATATAAACAGAGATGAATTTCAAACGGCCAGTGGGAAACCCAACAGCTGGGGTTACAGTGTTGACCAGAAAGGAAACATCTGGCAGTCATTTGTTGACTCACCGGGAGTCCGCAAACTTCCCCTGGAGGGTGTTGATGAAGATGGTGATCTTCTTTATGATCTGGATAGTGTTGTGGAATTTGGAACTCCAGAGCCCTTTAATGAATTAAGACGTATTGAATACGTGGCTGAGGAGGATACATTATATTTAACAGGATTTACAGATGATTTACCCGATATTGCTGACGACTGGAAGGGAGCGGGGACCGTACTGGCACGGTTTGATGATGTGCTTGAAAAAGATACCATATCTGAACCTACCTGGACAAAAAAGCTTCCCTATGATTCTCCGAATTCTCCAATAGGAATTGATGTTAATAAGGGATGGATTTATGTAAGTATGAGCCGTACTGCAGAAATTCATGTCTATGATGTTGAGAATGCCGAGCAGCTGGGGATTCTTTCTCCTGAACCATATACTTCGGGCTGGCATGATATTCCTCATCCCATTAGAGCTTATACAGCTGAAGATGGAGAACGTATTTTACTGGCTGAAGAAAATGCTTACGGGAAAATATTAATTTATAGAAATATAAAAGAATAAATATTTGGGAGTGCATTATTATGGAGTATGAGGTGAATAAAGGAAAAGTGAAAATATCAGGAGTTGACATAACTAATCCCATTATATATGATAACGACTGGTTTGAAGATGTTTGTGATGATGAATTAATGGGAGCCATTGCAAGTCTATATGGAAATTTAATGGGAATTATTGTAACTCGGGATATGAATGATGATTTTGATATAGAAGATGAAATGCGGGAAGCAAAAGAATCGGTAAATAGAATGAAAAATAGTAATATGCAATATATTCCCGATCCGGTATATGGAGCAGAAAATCAATTAAGCTGCCCCGCTGGTGGGAAGATTGAAGATACAGAATATAAGCGGACAGAGGGTAGTGAATTAATTGTTAAGGAAGCTCATAAAGCAAGTACAGAAAAGCCTCTGCTGGTTATAATTGGAGGTCAGCCTACAACAGCGGCAACGGCCTATTTGCAGGATAGCGGCATTGCCGACAAAGTTGTGATTTTTCATGTAAGTCCTACAGTTTATAACGGAGTTGATACCTGGGCTGCATATATCTGCTCCCAGAAGTTTAGATGGGTTGAATGGGGGACAAAGCAGTGGTGGCATAAAGAAGATGAGCCACTCTCACCTCGAATATTACCCCAAAATAAATTTAAAGAATTACCTGAAAATGAAGTTTGTAATCATCTGAGAGATTGGACTGAACTGCCACGCTGGACAAATGGTGATGATCCATATTATGGTGATCCCGGTGATGGAGCACCAGCTCTGTGGCTGCTGGATCCTTCTGTCTGGAGTGATATTCGAAAAATAAACACCTGCTATAAAAGAGGTGAATTCATTTTAAAAGATACAAAAGATGAAGACTTTGACGGATTATCGGCCATATCTACCAAAAAAGATATGTATAAGATGGGCAAAATATTCTTTAGGGTTATGAAAGATCCAAAAGTATATCACAAACATTAGGGATCGAAAGGGAGGTATTCAAATTTTAATATGGAAGATATTTTATTGGAGGGGCCAGGTATTAAGCTGGAATTTGAATATGATAGACCAAAAAAACAAATGCAATTAAAACAGATGAAAACAAATGGAAGTAAACTTTTAACTGACTGGCATAATAGGGAAAATAACATAGGTAATCCTCTAACAGCAGCTGTTTATAGTGGAGAATATAAAGGTATTTATAATATGAAAAGTTTTAAAGTTAAAAAAGTAAAAAAATCAGAAAAAAGTTTAACTGTTCTTCTGGAAAATAAAAAATTGCCACTAGAAATATTAATGTTAATTAATGTGGAAGGTCATGTAGCAACCTGGCGGGGACAGGCCTGCTGGCAGGGGGAAGAAGATCTGGAAGCCGGAATATTTTTTCCCCTGTTTAGTAAGATTAACTTTCACCGAACTGAGAATCGAGCCATATTACCGCAGATTTCTGGGAGAGTTCTGCCAAACATAGACGAGGTAAATTATTGCAGTACATATGTGGGTAATCTTTCTTCTCCTTCATTTTTAGTTGAAGGACAAGAAAGGGGTCTAGCCTTTCTGGATGATAATAAAGCAGATTATGCTCCTCATCCCGGAAACAGTGTTAGACGGTCGTATGTAATAGGTAACGATATTTCAAAATATAAAAATTTAATAGACTTTCAAGTTGATGACCGATCAGGGGGAGAAGAGGGACCTTTTGTTGGAATCTGCAATTCCCGAATATTTAAGAAAAGAACTAGTTTTGAAAAAAGTACAGTGAAATTGTTTAAGCAGTTTGAGGGCCAGACTGCAGAAGGAGGAGAAATTGATTTTCAAAAAAACATGTGGACGGGAGATTATGTTGATCTGGGCCCGGTAAATGTTTATGCATATAAAGGAAGCTGGAAAACTGGAGCTTCCTGGTTACGCAATCAAAGAAAAGATATTAATTTTAGGGAATCACCGGCAAAATGGTATCGGAATACTACAATGATTGCTGAGGATATGGGGGATGACATGGTTCAAAGAGGGCAAAGTTTTTACGATTATCCTCAGATAATGGGTGAAAAAGAAAAATTAGGAAGTAATCTTTTCCATCTCCCCGGTTATCATGATGGAGTTAGACTGGATTCTAAGCAAAACTGGTTAAATCGCGGGGATTATTTTTTTGCAGCTCAGAATTTGGGTGGTTTTGAGGCAGCCAGAAAAGGAATTGAAGCCATTCACAGGCGGGGTGGTCATGTACTTTATTATATAGAAATTTTAATTATGTGGAAATTATCTCGTATTGGTAAAGAAAAAGGTCAAAATTGGGCTTTAATGAAGAAGGATGGCTCATATACTGAGCATTACCAGGATTTTTGGCATATGTGTCCCGCCTGTGAAGAATGGAGAGACTGGGTGGCTGAAACATGTGCTGAAATAACCCGTGAGTTGAATGTTGATGGTTTTTTTCTTGATTCAGCTGTGGCAACTCATAATCATCGTTGTTATAATCCCGAACACGATCATTCACATCCTGATATCTGGAACTGGGGAATGCGCAGATTATTTAAAAGTATAAGAAAAGCTGTTGATGAGGTAACGGAAGATACAGTGTTGTTGGCTGAAGGCTGTGCTGATTTAGCCCGGGAATATGTAGATGGTTTTATTTCTCACAGTCATGACTGGTGTAATGATGAATTTGATATACCTTTTATCAGATTTTTACATTCGGATATGAGAGCTTTTGAAAGCTGGGCCAGAAAGGATATTGTAGATGAGCCAATTAAGCATTTACATGTTTGGAATTTTGTCAATGGGCAGCGCATTTATTGTCACGGCCCCCATCATAAAGAAATGGAAGATTTAAGTTACAGAGCTCGCAGATATTATGATTCATATCCAGAAATTTGTGATGCAGACATGCCTATCAAAAGCATTAATACACATAATTGTATAGCTGAAATTTTTGGTTTAAAAGATTTTGTGATTACTGTGGGAAATATTACTGATGAAAATGTTGAAGCAAAATTAGAAATTCCTGTTCCGGCTGGATTGTTATTTGATAGAGTAGATTCACTCAAAGTTCCTGTAAAAAATCAAAAAGCAGTATTGAATCTAAAACCCTGGGAATTTAGAGCATTTGAGATCAGGGTTTAACTGTTTAATAAGAACATTTTTCACAGAATGGTATCAACAAGAAGTATATTCTATTTTCTAAAAATTCAACTGATCCCATTGTGAATCATTTTAACAGTAGAAATAAGCTGGAGAAATTAATTTGCGGGAAGCAGAACCGGATTTTATAATGAAGGCACAGAAGATGGTCGTTATTTTTTCAAATAGCATAAAAATAGAAATTGTGTTATGCAGAATTAAAAAAAATAATTTTTTATTGTATGTTAGTCCTGGTTCAGAGCTGGGCCAGGATATTTTTTATTTTATTTGGTTTAATATCTATTCAGGAAAAAATTTTTAATAGAGGTGTTTATTTATGATTAAAACCAAACTATATACAATTGATTTAATTGAGGAATCAGAAATACTGTGGAAGTATACAACTATAGATTCAGGTAGATCCTATGAAATTGAAGCACCGGTTTTTGAAATTGATGGGCAGGAGATTACTGCCTCTCTTAGCGATATAGAAAAGATAAAAACCAGACAACCTGGCAATGAAGTTGTGGAATATGTATATAGAGGAGAACTGGAAGCTGACCGTTTGCTGGCACTGGAAATATATTTCCGAATTGTGGAAGCTAATCCGGTGGTCAGGTTTAAATATTGCCTGAAGGCAGAAAAAGAAATTGCCTTAACCAAAAATTCGGGCTCAGATAATCTGACCTATGGGGGATTAAAGTTCGGCCGGAATAAAAAGTATAAAGAAGTTCAGTTAAGTCAGTTCCGGGAAGATATACATAGCTTTACTCTTGAGGAAAATCAAATACATAATAGAGATTTTGAAAATAAGCTTTCAGTAATGGGGCCGATTTTTATTTCCGGAGATGAAGAGGATACTTCTTTTTTGGCCTATGAACACGGCTCACAGGTTCCTGATGCCTATGTACACTTTCAGTTGAGTAAGGAGTATAGAGTTGAGATGGAAGCAAAAAAAGGCAATTATTATGATGGTCAAAAGATTAATTCGGATGGGGAATATGAAACTATCTGGCTCCAGTTTGGGGCGGTAAATGGTGATGAAGATTATTTAGCCGACAAATATCGAGAATATGTACTAAAATTTATGAGTGTTAATCGGGAAAGCAGAAAACCTTATATTTTCTATAATACCTGGAATTACCAGGAAAGAAACAAATGGTGGAATGATAAGACATTTTTGGCTTCAATGAATGAGGAAAGAATTTTAAAGGAAATTGATGTGGCTCACAAGATGGGTATTGAGGTTTTTGTCATTGATACCGGCTGGTATCAGAAAACCGGAGACTGGCAGGTAAATACTGATAAATTTTCAGAAGATCTTAAAAATGTCAGGGATAAACTTGATGAATATAACATGAAACTTGGTTTATGGTTTGATCCGACAGCTGCTGCCGTGAGCAGTCAGATGCTTCAAGAACATAAAGATTGTATCATGACCCGGGGAGGAGAAAAACCCGACCCTCATCCTATCTGGGAAACAGAAGAAAGCTACAATATGTGCCTGGTAAGCCGCTACCATGAGGCCTTTGCTGAAGAGCTCATCCGGCTGATAAAAGAGGTAGGTGTTACTTACTTTAAATGGGATGCCATCAGTCAGTATGGATGTGATGATCCCCATCACTGGCACGGAAATGAAAATAACACCCCCGAAGAAAGAGCCAATTGCTTTTCTTTTGAACTGGTCAGATATATGAATAAAGTTGTAAACCGGGTATGTGAAGAGTGTCCGGAAGCAATTATTGATTTCGATGTTACCGAAGGGGGCAGGTCCTTTGGGCTGAGTTTTCTGTCTGCCGGGAAATATTTTCTGATGAACAATGGTCCCTATTTTGCCAATTATGACATGCCGACTCCAGAAGATGACTGGATAAATATGCTGGTGTATCCGGGCCCGGCCCGGGCCTGGAACTGCCGGAAACCATTAACCTTTGATAAATGGATTCCCTCTGTTCTCTTTTTAACCCATTATTTACCCGATGACCCCAAAAACTCTCAGATAATAAATATTGCTTCTTTAATTCTGGGCCAGAATGGTATCTGGGGCGATTTACTGGATATATCTGATGAAGGTGTAGACCGTTTCAATAATATATTATCCCGGTATAAAGAAGTAAGAAACGATATTACAGAAAGCAGTCCAGTACGTTCGGGTGTGATATCGGCCGGGAGTCCGGAGATTCATGAAAAGATTTCTGCTGAAACCGGCCGGGGAGCAGTGGTGATTTTTGTAAACAATCATCTGTCCGGTAGTTATGAATACGTAACTGAGAATCCAGTAGATACAGGTTATACTGTGGTTGGTGAGGGAATAGATGTTGAATTTGATGATAAAGGAAGAGCCAATCTGGAGTTTGAATTTAGACAACCAGGGGCTAAAATTGTATTTTTTGGTACATAATTTGTATTATGATAGTAAATGGAGGTTAGAAAAATTATGAAAGTCGAATTAAGTAAAACAAGAACTGCAGTTGAGTGTTATGATTTTATCGAATTCGAACTTAAGGTCACAAATCCGAAATTCAATAACCCCTTTACTGAAGTAAAGATCAAAGGTGAATTTAGATCAGATAAAGGGAAAAAAAATCTGGTAGAGGGTTTTTGTGATAGTGATGATGGCAGTATTTACAAACTCAGATTTATGCCTAAAAATCCTGGCAAATACGAATATTTTATTAAATTTCTTCACCATGAAGAAAAGGAAAAAACAATTACAGGTTCTATAAGAGCTGAAAAAAGCAATCGGAAAGGTATTCTAAGGGCTGATCCAGATAATCCCTATCATTTTAAATGGGAGGGCACTGAAGAGCATTATTTCTTAAATGGTACCACAACCTATTATTTAATGGGCTGGAAAGATGAACAGCAAATAAAAAATATTATTGACAGGCTCGATTCATATAAGATAAACAGATTAAGAGTATTAGTGTATGGTAGAGAATTTGACAATCCCTGGGGGACACCGGTAATAAATTGTGATGAATTCAATATGACTTTGAATCCCTGGTCTGCGAAATTTCCTCAAGATATAACTGTTCCCGAATTTGATATGAGTCGTTTTAATGTAACATACTGGCAGAAATATGAAAGAATGCTTGAATATGCCCGAAAAAAAGATATTATAATTTCTGTAATATTTTTTATTGGAGCTCAGCCACTGTGTGTTCCTTTCAATGAATTAAGTGAGGATGAATATCGATATTATCGTTATGGTGTGAATCGTTTATCTGCTTTTTCTAATATTACCTGGGATGTGGGAAATGAACACGATTTTCATCGGGATGAAATGTGGACCCGAAATATGTGTAATTATATTCGTAAAAAAGATCCCTATGATCATATGATAACAGCCCACAACAAGATATATCGGGAAAATTTTATAGATATGCAGTTAATTCAGAATTGGGATGCTGGCTTATATGATGTAATTATTGATGAAAAGGCAAAGTTAGCGAAGAATAATTTGCAGTTTCCTCAGGTAATTGAAGAATATGGTTATGAAGATCTCTGGGAAGATATTCCAGGTATGCGCTCGGCTGAAACAAGACGCAGATGTGCCTGGGAAATATATATGGCCGGGGGATATCAGACCACCGGTGAATCAGCACGTAATGGAACCGGAACCGGAAAAGATACCGGAGGAGGCTGGGTCAATGGTCGGGGTGATGAAGATATGGCCATGCTGGAAGGATATAAGATAATATATGATTTCTTTACTTCTCTGGAATGGTGGAAATTAGAACCGGCCTCTGATGAGGTGATAGAAGCTTATTACAATTTTTCATTTTATGATTTTAAATATTATAGAAGTTCTGGTGAGCGAGTAACATATGGAAAGGCTCTTTGCCTGGCGAATAAAGGTAAAACATATATTTTTTATCTGCCTGCCGGGGGCAATATCAAGGTAAGTATTAAAGAAAATATATATAGTATTAAACGATTACAGCCTCGCTCCGGCCAGATGATTGAAATAGGAGAAACCAGAGGGGAAGCATGGGAATCCCCCGATGTTGGTGATAAAAAAGATTGGGTGTTCCTTCTGCAGCAGAAATAATTATTCTTATTTTGATAGAATATTCTAAGTGCTGTTGAGAGACTGAGGAGGTGTCTCTGAAACAGATTTGATCTTGGAGTAGGTGTTGAGCGCAGTTTTGACCGGAGATCTTCTATTTCCATAGAAGGGGGCTACAGCACTGCTGTACCGCAAAATTATTATTATATATTTTCTTTAAAATTAAGAATATAACTGTTATGATTGATTATGTACCAGTTTTATCTAAAATATTTTATGCTATTTTTAAAAACAAAACAAAAACGGGGAGTGAAATTTTATGGAATATACAGTACTCGGAAAGACCGGAGTTCAGGTTTCTGAACTCTGTTTTGGAACTATGTCCTTTGGAGGACCTGCAGACAGGGAAACATCCCGGGCCATGTTTGAACGCTGTCGGGAGGCAGGGATTAACTTTTTTGACACAGCAGATATGTATAATAATGGACTTTCGGAGGAGATACTGGGGGAGTGTATATCCGACTGTCGGGATGAGGTTGTTCTTACTACTAAAGTGTACAATAAAGTTGGAGCAGACATAAACAAGCAGGGACTATCCCGCCGTCATATTCAGGAGGGCATAGAGGCCAGTCTAAAGCGGCTGGACACTGATTATGTTGATCTTTATTTCTGTCACCAGTTTGATTCCCGGACCGCAATTGAAGAGACACTTCGGGCCATGGATGATCTGGTCCGTCAGGGTAAAATTCTCTATCCGGCGGTAAGCAACTGGGCTGCCTGGCAGATAGAAAAGGCTCTCGGCATCTCCCGGGAGAAAAATTTGAGCCGTTTTGAATGTATTCAGCCCATGTATAATCTGGTCAAAAGACAGGTGGAAGTAGAAATTCTGCCCATGGCTCAGGAAGAAAATTTGGGAGTTATCCCTTACAGCCCCCTGGGTGGTGGACTTTTAACCGGCAAGTATGGGGTGGATAAAAAGCCCGAAAAAGGCCGGATAGTAAATAATGATATGTACAGCCAAAGGTATGGTGAGGATATTTATTTTAAAATCGCAGATAGATTTGACGAACATGCCCGCAAACAGGGGGTCAGTCCCGTCTCCCTGGCTGTTGTTTGGGTCAAGTCTCATCCGGCGGTCACGGCCCCGATTATTGGTGCCCGGAATGTAGAACAGCTGGAAGATTCACTTGCTGCAGCTGAAATTGATATGACTTCTGAATGGAGAAAAGAAATTTCTGAACTATCTATGACCCCTCCTCCTGCTACTGACCGGCTGGAAGAGATTAAATAATATACATTTGAAGATAATGCTGATGCCCATCTTAAAAGACAGATTATGGATGGGAAGTGTGGTTGCCATAACTGAGGGTGAACTGGATTTTGGCCCCTGGGAACAGATCTTTTATGGTGAATTTGATGGTCAGAGAGAAAAAAGAGTGCTGGCAAAAGTCATAGGTGAACAGGAGAAAAAATATGAAATAAATTTAGGAGGGCTAAAAGATGAGTTCAGAATTGAAAACAGCTATTTTGGCAAAAAATCAAAAAAGGGTCAAAAATATAACAGCTGCTCTTTCAGAAGAAGATAACTGGTCTCTAATTAGTCTGCTTGATGAGCTAACTCCCATGCTGTTAATGGAGTCTAATTTACGTTATGGCAGTTTTCATATAATAAAAATGAGTCTTTTTCTGCGGGAGATGACCATCAAAAATTATTTTAACAGAACCACAGAAAAAAAGCTGCTGGAAAAGATGGCTCTAAATTTCTGTGAAAGGGGCTTTATTCCGGTCGGCACAGAACAGACATTAAAGCAGAAACAGTCGGGGGCCGGTTCGGTTAAAAAACTGGTAGATGAACTAGCTCAGGGCAATGTTCACAATGCATTTTATTATGCACTTTCTCTGCTGGAAAATGAGCCTCAAAAGCTCTGTGAATTTCTGCTGCAGGCAGGTGCTCTCTTTATTGGAGATTCTTTGGGCCACAGTTTAAGCTGTTTTTATCCCGTGGTGAAAGACCTAATAGCTTTGGATTCTCCACATACTGAAACCGCTTTGCTAAACAACATCATGTATCTTGGCAGATATGATTTTAGTGAACAGGATCGAAAACATCTGTGTGAAATTCCTGTAGCACCGGATGTAGAAGGTTCATCATCAGCAAGATATCCCCAGGATTTTAACAGTCTGGTCTTTAGATGTGCCTCCGGGTCGGGAATAGTAAATTTGCATCACATGATAACCCTGGCTATATTTATACTCTGGGAAAATGGTGATATCGGATCATCACCCCCTTATGGTAGATTTCTGGACTGGCTGGGAGACAAAAAGGTGGATACAAAGCAAAAAGATCTGATCACAGCATATGATTTGAATGTGGCTGTTCCTGACAGCTACCAGGAATTTACCTCTGAGTTTAGTTTTAATGATCTGGAAACATCAATGGAAACCTTTTTTGCTATTTTAAAAAATGATTACAGGAAGGCTGTGGACTGGCTGTTTAGAATTTATACAGAAAACTTGAGTGGAGCCTGGAATCCTCATTATTTCACTTCTTTATATACAGCTTTTTTTCTATACCTTTCTGCAGATAGAATTGATAACAGTGCCGGCAGGATGGCAATTTATCAGGCTGTTAAATATTTTTCTGCTAATTTAATGAATCTGTGAGAAACTTTGCTATATAAAATGAAAATATCTTCTTGGGGATAGTAAAGTATTATGTTTCTATTAGAAATTACATTTTTTGAACTGGTCAGAAGAGAATAAATGTAAGATTCCAGGAATAATATGCTCTGTTTTTTACTTCACCTTCCTCAGTACAGTAGGCAAAAAGGAAAGACTGAAAAAGACACCCGACATCATGGCCACCCACATCAGAATTGAGACATAAAGATGCAGCCTGATAGGTGATAAAAGCAGGGCACTGAGTCCAATGGCCAGACCAAAGGCATTGGCCAGTATGGGTCTTGCAGTGTATTTATAGGCTTTCTCTGCAGCTTTTTGGGAGTTTAAGCCTTTATTTTTATGATACTGCCAGACTGAAGTGAAATGAACTGCATAATCAACTCCTACCCCGATGGTGATGCTGAAAATTGTGGCCGTAATAATATTAAGTGAAATACCACTTATTCCCAGAAAACCGAGCAAAAAGATAACCGTAAATATGATAGGTAAAAGTGAGATAATAGAAGGTTTAAACCTTCTTAAAGAGATCAGCAGCATGAGAAATATCAGAAAAAATGCTAAATATAAGGTATTTCTCTGATTGACAATCATCATTTCGTTTAGATCCTTCATTAAATATTGAGCCCCCGTGACCCGGACCCTGATATCTTTGTTTTCTTCGTTAAAGTCTTTGAGTGTACTCTCAATGTTGTTTAAAGTTTCATTTTTTAAATTTAAGGGAAAGATCGAAAATCTGATTGTGTTTTGTTCCCGAGCTAATAAATTGCGGATAGGATTTTCCTCCTGCTGTGAAATCATCATATAAATCATGTTGATAACCATCTGCTGATCAGGATATTCTGGTTCCGGGAGCTCCATTCTGGAAGCATACATCCGGGCAATAAAACTGTAAGGACTGATGGTCTGGGTGGTACTTTCCTGTTTTTGCAGTTTTTGCTGTAGAGCCATTATTTTGCGGGCATTGTCGAAAGCAAGGGGATCCTGTTCAGTCTCCACAAAGGCAAAAACCGGGGTACTACCTTCATGTATTTCCTGTATTTTTTCATGATTTTGATAGACCTGCGTAAATTCCCGGTATATCATAAGGAAATTAAATTCAGTGTTGAGCCGGGTGCTGCCCCATCCTGCTATAATTAGCAAAACAAACAACAGAGAAATTGCTTTTTTCCCCCACAATTTTTGGATTAATGCTGAAATTTTATTTCCATAAACTGCTTTCGGTCTGGCCAGGTTGAAGTTACCGGTCAAAATTAAGGGCAGTACCAGCCAGGTAATAATCCCGGCCAGAAAAATACCCAGGGCTGCAAAAGTGGCCAGATCATTAATGGCCGCTGTATCCATAATCATTAAAGAAAGAAATCCGATCATGGAGGTTAGGGTGGTGATAATGATCGGTTTACCGACAATTTTCAAGGTGGAGACCACACTTTTAATTTTAGTTTGACCTTCCTGAAGGCTGTCCTGGACATGCGAAACAAAGTGCAGCCCATCGGCACTCCCGATTACAATGGTAAAAATAGGGGCCAGCACACTGACCATGGAAACCTCACGACCACTCCAGCCGATAAGACCTACGGTCCACTGCGCACCAATGATAGCCGGCAGTAAAGCAATAAAGGTTGATTTGATATCTCCTATCTGAGATCTGAAAACAAAAAAGAGAAGGATTACGGCCAGAGGGGGAAGGAAAAATAAGATAGAAAGTATATATGCAATTATTTTGTGCTGCATATAGACATCTCCGGAAAGAAAATAGTTTTCTTCTCGTTCGGCCAGAAAAGTTTCAATCTGTTCAATGTCAGCAATTCCAAAGTCTGCTTCGGGAAAAAGAGTAAATACTGCATATATATTCCCTTCATAATGTTTGATTGGTGACAGTTCACCTAGAGTCTGGTAATAATCTACAGTTGACCTAACATCATTTTCTTTTAGGTTGTCAAAATTTACATCAGTTTCTCCAGAAGTAATTCTGGTCGGAGTCGGGCCGGAAACAAATTGTGTATTTTCCATTTCTGTTAGAAATTTTTGCAGTTCTCTGTAATTTTCCAGCAGGGGCAGAGATAAATTTTCTTCCGGAGCTTCCAGCAGGATCATCATTTGCTGAGAGGTCCCGAAAATTTCATTCATCTGGTCTAAAGTTTCTTTATATTCGGAAGTATCGGGCATAAACAGGGTGAAATCAGTATCAATATCTAATCGACGAATACCGGCTCCGGCGAGCAGAATTAAGAATATAAGAAGTATATACAGGAATTTTCGGTGAGTATCAATTAAGGCCACATATTTTTGCATATTATCACCTCAATATACAATTTATTATATTACATATTTTTACAGCCGGCAAATTTTTTGCCTGGTATATTTTTATTTAACATTTTGCTGGAAATAACTTAAATTTCATTAATTAAAATAATTAAACTAAATTTTTGCTACAGAAGTTAAAATAAAGTATAATAGGCTTGATAAAATAATGTACATGAGAAAGCAAAAGAAAGTAAAAAATTTGGTTTCAAAAATTTTCTTATGGAGGTTGAAGAATATATTGTTATCTCAACTATATGCTGAAGAGATCAGGAAAAATGTATATAAAAATCTTATGAGTTCTCAGACTAGAAAGGTACTGCAGCAGATGAGTGAATCTGAAATTGCCGGAATGTTAGAGAATATAATGTCTGTCCCCATAAATTTTTCTGATTATAAAATTAGTGGAGATGTTTATCGGACTTATTTTGTTTTTTGCTGGCAGACGGTTTTTCAAGAATTAAATATTACCCAGAGTCAACCCCTGGTTTTGGAAATAGCATCAGGTCAGAGTGATCCTGTACCTCAGGCTCTGGAGATATATTCCCGGGGCTCGGGAACTTATGTGACCGCTAATTTAAATAAAGAATTAACAAGGGGGATGTTAAAGAAAACGGACAGCTTAGAGACAGAAATAGAGATAATTGAGGATAATGCGGGTAATCTTGAAGATTACTGCAGGAAGAATAAATTTAGCCTGGCCGCATTTCAGCATGCAGTTAATGATATGATCCAGACAATTGCAGCTCACCAAAATAATATTGATACAGTTAATAATGACTGGTATGATATTTTACCTAAGATGATAGAAATAGTTGATAATTATTTCCAAAAAGATAAATTAAAGGATATGGTTTATGAGGACTTCATTGAGCAGATTAGAGTGTGCAGTAATCTGGTTGAGAAAGATGGTTTTCTGGTATTTAACACTCATGTATTCCAGATGGATCTGGAAGCCGGTTATTCAAGGGAACTATATAAAAATTTTATTAATTTAGCCCGGAAATGGATTCTAAAATCAGATTTGCCCCTGATAGAAAAAGATATAACGGGTTTTGAAAAACAATGGTGGTTGTTTTTACAGAAAATTTAACTAAATCTCAAAAGATTCTGGGGCATAAACTCAATAATGAAATAATGTGGGTATAACAATTTTAAAAAGGAGAGGATTTTATTGAGATTGAAACTAATTGCCTGTGAGGTGTTTACCCGGGAGATTTGTTTTTGTACTGCACACACACCTCATATTGTGGATATAGATTTTACCGCTAAAGGCGCACATGAAGATTCTGATTATTTAAGAAAGGTTATTCAAAATAAAATAAAGGATACTGAAAATAGTGAGATTGATTATGATGCTGTTTTACTTGGGTTTGGTTTATGTGGGAACAGTATACTGGGTCTGAGCAGTAACAAGCTTCCGCTGGTGGTACCCAGAGCCCATGACTGCTGTACAATATTCCTCGGTTCAAAAGAAAAATTTACTAAATATTTTAAAGACAGATTAAGTGCAGAATGGACCTCCCCCGGCTATTTAGAACGGGGAGATTCTATGATAAGAAGTGAGGATATAGAAGACACCTTAAAGCGGAATAAATCATATCAGGAGCTGGTTGACCAGTATGGGCAGGAAAATGCTGAATATGTATGGGAAACACTGCATCCTGAAAAAAATGCTGATTCCTACATTTATATTGAAATGGATGAATTTACTCATCTAAATTATTTAAGCCAAATAAAAGAAAAGGCTGACAAAGAAAATAAAGATTTCGAAAAAATTCAGGGCAGTATGAGTTTGATTTCCCGGCTTATTGATGGAAAATGGGATCAGGAAGATTTTTTAATTTTAGAACCCGGAGATGAAATAAAAGCGATTTATGATTTCGAAAAAATAATTACTGCCGGTGATGGATAACGTATAAAACAGCTCAGGCTGCAGTATAAACATTAATTAAAGAAAAAGTCTTATTTATAAGTTTATTTTGCAGGATCTGTAAAAATTATTATATTTTGGGAGTGATAAAGTATGGATGAGATTGCAAAAAAACGCCAGGAGCTTAAAGAAAAATTTTTCCCCGGGGGCCTGCCCCGCCTGTGGTGTCCACCTTTGACCCATTATAATGCCGGGGGAGAACTGGACAGAGAGCGGATGAAGCAGCATTTTAGATTTATGCAGCCCTCAATCAACTGCTTTTTGGCACCGGGTTCAACCGGAGATGGCTGGGAAATGGATGATGATGAAGTATTCGAATTACTGGAATTTCTGCTGGAAGAAGCCCAAAAACATAATTTCTGGATTATGATTGGAGCTCTGAAGACAGAAAAAGGTGCTGCCCTGGAGTTTGTAAAAAGAATAACGGAAAAATTTATTGGTCCGGATCCGGAAATAAAAGATTTTGCCCGGAATAGAATCTGTGGTTTTGCGGTGACTCCCCCCCGGGGCCGGAATATATCCCAGAAAGAAATATATAATGAACTGGCAAAAATTTTAGATACTGGCTATCCCCTGGCTTTATATCAGCTGCCTCAGATAACAGAAAATGAGTTCAGCCCGGAGACTTTCAGAAAGCTGAGAAATAAATATGCTAATCTTTTTTTAGTGAAAGATACCAGTGGAGATGATAGGGTGGTATTATCAGAATATGAACCCCGGCAGGTATTTATGGTTAGAGGTATGGAAGGTGATTATGCCGGGTGGATAAAACCAAAGGGACCATATGATGGGCTGTTATTGAGCACTGCTAACTGTTTTCCCGCTGAACTGAAAGAGATTATTAAGGATCTCGAAAATGATAAAACTGAACGGGCCCGGACTAAATCAAAAAGATTGACAGATGCCATGGATGAGATTTTTACTATCGTGGAAGAGTTATCTTTCAGCAACCGCTTTACCAATGCCAATAAAGCAATTGATCATCATCTCGCATATGGCAGTGATGCCCGGCAGGCTTCCTGTCCCCTCAGCTGTCAGGGGGAAAAATTCCCCCGCAAAGTGATTGATAATGTGGGTGAGGTGCTGGTAAAATATGATTTTGCTGTGAAAAACGGATATCTGAGCTAATTGAACTACAGGAAACTTCAGGTAGAACTGGTTTTTTTATGAATAATATTTTGATAGTTTTTCTAAAATAGCAAAAAAGAACTGATATGTTCTTCTGTATTAACCCAGCAGGATTAAAAACAGGGGGATGGTGGCCATTGAAAGCAGAGTGGTTACAAAAACCCCCTGGGCTGCAAACTGGTTGTCTTTGTTGAATTTTTTAGCAAAAACAACTGAATTGGCCGCACAGGGCATAGCGGTCAGTAAAATTGTTACATGGGCTACTATATCCGGTATGTTAAATGGTCTCAGGAGAAGCAGTACTATCAGGGGTACAAAAAGCAGCTTAACAGTGGTTAACATAAAAATAGGTTTGCTGGTAATTATATTTTTTATTTTGATTCCAGCCAGAGAACTTCCAATAATCAGCATGGATAACGGAAAGGTCATATCACCCAGCTGATCGATGGCTCCCAGAATGGGGCCCGGAATTCTAATCCCGGTAAGCAGCAGGAAAAAACCGATCAGGATAGCAACCACACCACTATTGATAAGATTTTTGGGATTAACAGAATAGTTTTTTCGGTCACTCTGAAAGAGGTACATACCATAGGTCCACAGCAGCACATTGAAAGTAATATTATTAAACAAACCGTAGAAAATACCGTATTCCGGATATATAACTCCCAGCACCGGATAACCCATATAACCTACATTACCAAAAACAATCATAAAAATGAAAATATTTTTTTTATCTTCCGGGAGGGGTAGTACTTTTACCAGAAGGTTACTGAGTACAATGGTCAACAGATAAACCCCAATAGTGATCAGAGTAATAATCTGGATATTAACAATTATTTCACTGTCAATTTCTACATACATGGAGGAGATAATCAGTGCGGGCAGGGTAAGGTTGATCAGCAGCTCTGAAAGCCCGCTGTTCAGTCTATTATCAATTAGCCCCTTTTTTTTAAGCACAAAACCAACAAAAATAATTATAAAAAGCACCAATATTTCTTTAAATACAGGAGCAAAGTCCAATATTGTTTACTCCTTTCTTTTAGGCCAATAAAAAATATATTGAGGTTCTATTATTATAGTCTGCATAATAATAATTCATTAAATGAAATGATTTTTTATCCTTAATTCTGCTAAATTCTATCATATTATACATCTTGATGTCAAAGAAATCAGATAATACATTGTTCTATTGCTTGGCAAAATTAGCAAAATCAATCAAAAAACAGAGTTTCATAGGGATTTGTAAGGGATTTATAAATATTATTTTACAGTTATAATTTAGGGGAAATAGCAAATTAAATGTGGGCCAAACATATTGGGAAAATTGTCTTATTAAGTAATCATTATATTTTTGACAAATCCATTTTTATTCGATATAATTATGTAGAAATATGCTGGTGAATTATTTTAACAGGAGTACACCATAAAATTTTTTGTTTTTTTTGTTAATATATGATAATATTTTCACGAATGTTCTTTTATGGTGTTTTGAGATCTGCTTTTTTTAATTACTTTTTACTTTAAACTAAACTTTTAAAATTTAAGCCCCGAAAACAATATTAAAAAATTCAGGAGGTGTTAACATGGCACAAAATACTGCAGAAGATATGGGGTATAATGAAGAGATACTGCTGGAAAAGCTGCACAATATTCAGGAAAGTTACAGCTATATTCCGGAGAATGAGATAGATAATCTGGCCCAGAAGTTTGATATGCCGAGAGCTAAGCTGTATGGGGTAATTAAATTTTATTCAATGTTTTATACTGAGCCTACCGGGAAATATGTCATTAGAGTCTGTGACAGTCTTTCCTGTCATATAAACAATTCGAAGAAATTGTTAAATGATATTAGAGAATATCTGGATATAGATGACGGTGAAACAACTGAAGACAAAAAGTTCACCCTGGAGGTTGTTGAATGCCTGGGCTACTGTGGAGAGGGACCGGTGATGATGGTAAATGATGAGGTATATACTCACCTAACACCGGGTATGGCACTTAAAATATTAAAAAATTGTGTATAAATCATATAGGAGTGATGGAAATGCTGGAAGAAAACTTTTTAATGGGTGAACAGCTGCTGGATCCGGCTGATTATGATTTTCC
>Ga0207421_10000585_pt1 | contig 47198 bp, 43 predicted proteins | sample SodLakKL_010_SED_4_FD_187542 | JGI IMG/M metagenome (GOLD analysis project Ga0207421, IMG submission 187542) | Alkaline sediment microbial communities from Lake Tanatar, Kulunda Steppe, Russia - 8KL_010_SED (SPAdes) (version 2) | ecosystem: Environmental > Aquatic > Non-marine Saline and...
TCTGTTCCGATTCCCTCTTCACTGTTCACTTTGATTCTCCCGTCGAAGGAACGGACCACATGTTTCACAATAGCAAGTCCCAATCCAGTCCCTCCTACTTTTCTGGAACGACCCTTGTCTACTCGATAAAATCGCTCAAACAGCCTTGGCAAATCCTGTTTAGGAATGCCCAGACCGTTGTCCTTAACGGAAATGATGGTATTCCCGTATTTCGTATAGGTTCTTAGCCATATTTCACCGGAGTTCGGTGTATACTTTACTGCATTGTCCAGCAAGTTGATCATCATTTGCTTAAACCAATCCTGATTTCCACGGATATTTGGAATCTCTTTTTCAATTTCCGATCTAACTCTGATATTCTTGTCTTCTGCCAAAGGCTTAATCATGTCAAGAGTTTCTTCTATTACTGATCGAACATCCACATCCCCTTTAAGGCTGCTGCTCATAGGATTTTCTATCTCCGATAAAGTGAGAATGTCTGCAATCAGTCGGGTTAAACGATCTGTCTCAATATTGATAATCTCCAAAAATCGATTTCTGTGCGCTGGATCGTCCGCAGCCCCCGCCTTCAAGGTTTCAACAAATCCTTTGATCGATGTCAGAGGAGTTTTGAGTTCGTGGGATACATTTGCAACAAAATCCGATCGCATTCGTTCCAGTTTTTTCATTTCCGTCAAATCTTCGATCGACACCACCATGCCGATGGTTCTGTTCGGGTTATTTGGCATTCGTATCAAGCTGGTATTTAACTTCAAATTCCTTTTTTTCGGGTGATGCAGCTCCCATTCTATCTGTGTTTCCTGATTTTCATCAAAGATTTTTTGGACACTCTCATCAAACACGTGGTTTCGGATAACCTCAAGAATATGCTTCCCGTAGACATTCTCTTTTTTAGTCTGAAACAGATTCTCTGCAGCAGGATTGAAGAGGATCACTCTTTTCTCATTATCAATTGCAATGATCGGATTGGTGATGCTGGTTAGAAGTGCTTGAAATTTACTATTGCGGTCTTCAAGGGTTTCAAAAGACTCCTTGAGATTTATCCTCATCAGATTGAAGGAATAGGCTAATTCGCTGAACTCATCCTCAGTTGGTACATCAAGTTCCTTATCTAGGTTCCCCTTCGCAATCTCATCTGTATTATCGATTAATTTCCTTACAGGTTCAATAATCTTGTTAATAAAACGATAACCCAGGATCGATGCGAGACTGATTCCCAGTGCAATTGAAATCACAATATAAATCATCAGCTGTCGATTGATATTTTCGATTTCTGTCAAAGGAAGAGACAGCCTTATGATAAAAAACGATCCATCTTCATTATAGGCAGGTATCGCAACATAAAGCATTTCTTCTTGGACAGAATCACTAAACCGTATAGATGTTCCAACGTCTCCTTCAATGGATATCTGTATTTCTTCTCGATTCAGGTGGTTATCCAGACCATCTTCAGTCATGAATGTATCCCCTAAAACAACACCTTCATCGTTGATAATCGTAATTCGTGCATCAATAAATGCACCCAATCGATCCACTTCTTTTTGCACTTCTCCTGAAGAGTCAATTGTTTCCTCCTGAAGAATGGCTTCCACCAACCGTGCGTTGTCCAACAAACGGTTTTCGACCTCATCCACATAGCGATTTCGTATTAAGCTCAAGGACAATAAGCCGGTGAGTAATGTTCCCGAAAGAAGCACCGCAATAAGTAAGATAATTAATTTTTTTTTCATTATTCATCATCCCTTGGCATTCTATACCCGACTCCTCGTTTCGTTTCAATGTACGGATTGTCATCCTGATCTCCGATTTTTACACGCAAATGCCGTATATGGACATCAACAGTCCTGCTTTCTCCAAAATAATCGTATCCCCATATTTTATCCAACAGAAAGTTTCGTGACAAAACCTTCCCTTGATGCTCCATCAATAATTTCAATAAATCAAACTCTTTTACTGTCAACGGAAGGACCTCTTGCTCTTTTATCGCTTCGCGACTTTCCCGATCGAGAATAAGATCACGATATCGTAATGATGTTTCTTCCGTATTCAGCTTATGGGTATAAGTGCTTCTTCGAAGTACGGCTTTTACTCTCGCCAATAATTCTCTGATGTTAAAGGGTTTTCCAATATAATCATCTGCTCCGATTTCCAGCCCGAGAATCCGGTCAGAATCTTCCCCCTTTGCTGTCAGCATAATAATCGGCAGATACATATGTTTTTCATTGTTTCGGACTTTATTGCAGACCTGAATCCCATCAATCCCGGGAAGCATAAGGTCGAGAATCATCAAATCCACTTTCTCCTTTTCGATAAGATCCAACGCTTCTTCACCTGTTTCAGCAGTTAGGACAGAGTATTTCTCGGATTCCAGGTTGTAACTAAGCAATTCGAGAATATGTTCTTCATCATCCACGACAAGTACTCTTTGATTCTTCATGGAACTCCTCCCTTTTTAAAAAGCCGGGCCTTCGCCCGGCTTTCGATTCATTAAATACTATATTCGCTGGTCACTTTAATATTTCCTGCCCTGATAATAAAAAACGTTCTGATGATCGGCTCTAGTTGATTTTTACCCTCTCTCCCGTAACCATATAAATAATCCTCTCTGCAATATTTGTTGCATGGTCAGCAGTCCTCTCCAAATATCGGCCGATAAACAGCAGCTGAGTTGCTTGGTGAGCGTTCTCGGGATTCTCGAGAATTTTTTCAATCAGCTCCAGATAAATGGCTTCGTAAAGGTCATCGACTTCTTCGTCATCATCATCCAGTTCTTTTGCCAACTCCACATCCTGATGTAAGAATGCATCTAAAGACTTATTCACCATGGCCTCGGTCAATGTTGCCATCTTCGGAATATCCACCAGTGGTTTTATAAAGGGATCATGACCGATCTCCAGTGTTACTTTTGCAATGTTCACAGCATGATCTCCCATTCGCTCAAGATCAGTGATAATTTTCATGATGGTTCCGATGATTCGTAAATCCTTCGCAATCGGCTGTTGAAGTGCAATAAGGTTCATACATTTATTTTCAATCTCCAGTTCCAATCGATCTATGTCATCATCTAATTCAAAGACACTCATTGCTCTTTCCAAATCCTGTTTTATTAATGCTTGGATCGAGACTTCAATAATATTCTGGACCATCGCCCCCATTTTAAGCAGCTTAATATTTAGAGATTCAAGTTCTTTTTGAAATTCACTTCGCATAGGATTCCCCTCTTTTCATTGAATTGATACATCTTCCTTCACCTTTATCCAAATCGTCCGGTCACATAATCTTCCGTTCGCTGATCTTTCGGATTTGTAAATATTTTATCGGTTCCGTCCTTCTCTACTAGTTCTCCCATTAAGAAAAAGTTTGTATAATCGGAAATTCGAGCTGCCTGATGCATGGAGTGGGTCACTATAACAATCGTATAATGCTTTTTCAATTGGGTAATTAAATCTTCAATTTTGTTTGTCGCAATGGGATCAAGGGCGGATGTCGGTTCATCCATTAAAAGAACTTCCGGTTTCATCGCCAGGGCTCTTGCAATGCAAAGTCGCTGTTGTTGCCCTCCCGATAATCCTAAAGCTGATTTGTTGAGACGATCCTTTACTTCCTCCCATAATGCCGCTTCCTTAAGACTTTCCTCCACTATACGATCAAGATCCCGTTTGTTTTTAACTCCGCAACGGCGTGGTCCATAGGCAACATTCTCGTAAACGGATTTCGGGAATGGATTGGGCTTTTGAAAGACCATACCGATTTTTCGTCTCAGCGCCACCACATCTAAGTCCTCATCGTAGATTTCCCTTCCCTCAAACATTACCTGGCCGTTGATTTTCACATTTCGAATCAGATCATTCATCCGATTCAGAGTTCGAAGAAATGTTGATTTCCCGCAACCCGAAGGACCAATCAATGCGCTGACTTTATTCTTCTCAATGACAGTATTTACTTTTTTTAAGGCTTGGAAATCACCATAGAAGAGATCCAAATCCTTCACTTCGATTATTGACATCGCTTTTCCTCCTAAAATCATCTATTTATTATAACCGTTATTTTTTAACTTGTACTGTTTTTAAACTTTAATCGTATAAGGGTGGCAATAAGAAAAAACACTCCCACCAGACCCAATAAAACGAGGGCTGTCCCGTATTTAATGGATTCCGGCATTCCCGGTACCTGAGTCGATACAATATAAAGATGGTAAGGAAGAGCCATTACCTGGTCAAAGAGAGAGTTTGGCATTCTGGGAATGAAGAATGCTGCCACTGTCAGTAAAATCGGTGCAGTCTCCCCTGCTGCTCTCCCGATCCCGAGAATTCCTCCAGTGAGTATTCCGGGCATCGCCCTTGGCAGTACCACATGAAGAATGGTCTCCCACTTTGATGCTCCCACAGCCAGCGATGCCTCTCGATATCCGTCCGGAACGCTTTTAATCGCTTCTTCCGAGGTAGTGATGATAATCGGTAGAATCAAACATGCCAATGTAAGAGCTCCTGCAATGATTGAAGAACCGAACCCTAAGAAAAATACGAATAATCCCAGTCCAAAAAGCCCGTAAACGATGGAAGGCACTCCGGCTAAGTTCAAAACAGCTATACGAATCAATCGGGTTAATTTCCCTTGCTCGGCATACTCCGTCAAATAGATGGCTGCTCCCACTCCTAGCGGAAATGAGAAAAGGATTGTACCGACCACTAAATAAAGGGTCCCTACGATTGCAGGTAGAATTCCGCCCTCTTTCATTCCCATCCTTGGCATCTCTGAAATGAAACTCCAGTTTACTGTACCGACTCCCTTAACAATAATAAATCCAATGATGAGAATGGTCGGTATGATCACAGCAAGCATACATAATGTAAAGAGTGCAAACATGATTTTTTGAGTATTTCTTTTTCGCTCATCTTTCTTAAATATAGTCTTTTCCTTTATTTGTGACTGTTCCATTTATCGTCCCTCCTTCTGGGCTCGATGGAGCACAAACTCAGAGATAATATTAATGATACTTGTCATCAATAAAAGCACCACACCGATTGCAAATAAAGCATTATAATGGGTTCCGTTTCGCACGGTGTCTCCCATCTCAGCAGCGATTGTTGCTGTCATGGTTCTTCCTGATACCAAGAAGCTGGAAGGGATTTGCACTGCATTTCCCATAACCATCATAACTGCCATGGTTTCACCGATCGCTCTCCCCACCCCGAGCATGACTGCTGCTATAATTCCTGAAGATGCTGCAGGAAGAAGAACATTTTTGATCGTTTCCCATTTCGATGCTCCTAATGCCAAGGACGCCTCACGATATTCATCAGGAAGTGCACGAATGGCATCATCCGCTACACTTATGATTGTGGGAAGTGCCATCAGGGAAATCATGATTGACCCCGTTAATACAGTAAATCCTGAAGATAAATTAAAACTAATCCTGACCCAGTTGGAAAGAACCACGATTCCTAAAAATCCTAAGACCACTGAAGGAATCGCAGATAAAAATTCTATGATCACCTTAAACACCGTCTTGGTTTTCGGCGGTGCCACTTCCGCAATGAAAATGGCACTGCCAATACCTATGGGGACGGAAATTAAGATAGCTCCCACCGTTACCATTGTAGTTCCTGCAATCATGGGTAATATTCCGAAACGGGGATTGGTTGCATTGGGATACCATTCTCTCCCCATAAGAAACTGTCCCAGCGTAACATCTTCAAACAATCGAAACCCTGTTCGGATAAGGAATACAAAAATTAAGCCCATAATCAGTAGTGCAGTAATTCCTAAAACGAAAATCAATTTTTCGATCATGTACTCCCCTATCCGGTTTTTAAAGCTCTTATTAAGATTCCATTGACTCTCTTCCAGTTTCTCAACAGCAGTCCGACTCCCCGTTTCTTTGCCGGATGCACTTTTTGTAAAGGCAATTTTTTCGATAAATTCTTTCACGACTTCCCACCTCACTATCAAATCAGAGTATAGATCTCTACTAAACTTGTCCTATCCTAAATAAACTATCCCCATAGTTCTATTCAGACATATTTACAAAGGGCTTTAGGGGCTTTTCAGCCCCCAATTTTGCCGTTTGTATGTGCTCTTCTATCCGCAGCTATCACTTCTCTCTTTGATCCTATTGAACCGGTACAAATCCTATCATTTCAACAATTTCTTGCCCTTGCTCACTCATTACGAACTCCATAAACAGTTTAACCACTCCTTCAGGCTCACCGTCGGTATAGAGGAACAATGGCCGGGCGACAGGATAATCTCCAGCAATTACATTTTCAATACTTGGAAATGATGCTTCTGCTCCTTCTTCTGAAGAAATCGAAACTCCTTTAATTCCTTCATCATCTAAGTATGCCAGTCCGATATATCCTATTCCGTTCACGTCCTGAATTACCCCTTCAACAATTGCTTGGGTAGAAGGCATAAGGTTTGCAAATGATGCATAGTCTTCGTCTTCTAAAACAAATTCTCTAAAGAACACGTAGGTACCTGAGTTAGATTCTCGGGAATAGAGTGTAATCTCAGCATCATTTCCACCAAAATCACTCCAGTTTCTTTTTTCTCCTGTAAAAATTGCTTTAACATCCTCCATTGTCAACTCATCAACCGGGTTATCAGGATTCACGGCAATTGCAATACCGTCTCGCCCTGTGATATGCTCTATTACATCCACATCGTTCTCTGCTGCCTGCTCAATTTCCCCCTCGCGAATTGCTCTTGAAGATAGGGCAATATCAATGGTCCCGTTAATCATCGCTGCGATCCCTGTTCCTGATCCTCCACCGGTTACAGACATCATGGATTCAGGATATTCATCCATAAATTCTTCTGCCCACCGTTGTCCAAGGTTTACCATTGTATCGGAACCTCTGGCTTCAATCATCTTCGAAAAGTCAATATCTACTGTTTCGTCATTCTCCGCACCTTCATCATTGCTGCTTTCCTCATTCTCTTGAGGCTGATCATTGAATGCTCCATTGTCGTCAGAGCCTCCACACCCTGCCATTACTAATGCACCCATTAATACCAATACTAAAATCAACACGATTTTCTTCACGAATAATTCCTCCTTTAGTTTATGCTTTCTCTTCACTACAAGCTTAGTATAGACCTTTCTTCATTAAGCGAGGTTAAGACACCGTTAATGCTTTGTTAAGAAACGGTTAATTTTTTCTTTTTATTCGAAATGTGTTAAAATACAAAGGGTAGGATTATGCGAGAATTTCTTGATTAAGAACGATCAGGAAATCCAAAAGGAGAAAAAACAATGAACTTTAGTCATAAAGAGGCAGAGCTATTAGGGAGAATACGTCCTGCATATCATGGTCCTCTAGGTCCCATGCTGCACTCCAATGGTGAAGCAACTCTCTATTTGTGGTCTCCAAGTGCGGATCACGTCGAAGTTGTTTTATATAAAAAAAACCAGCCTGAAGAGATCTATCTTGAAGGGCTTTCCATGGAAAAAAAAGAACTGGGAGCTTGGGCTATCCTTCTTAATAAAGAAAATACAGACCTGGATGATCTCGATGGATACTATTATCATTACCGTATCACTCGGGGAGAAGAACAGGTCCTGGCCCTCGATCCCTATGCTCCTTCCATGGCAATATGGAATAAAGATGTCCCGGGATCTCTTATCGGAAAAGGTGCCATCGTAAACCCCAATACAATCGGTCCAAATTTAGATTTTGCCAAAATCTCCGGTTATGAGAAGAGAGAAGATGCAATTATCTATGAAATTCATGTAAGAGACTATACATCCGACCCCTCTTTAGATGGTAAGCTGGAGGCTCCTTTTGGGACATTTGATGCCTTTGTTGAGAAACTGGACTATATAAAAGATCTCGGCGTCACTCATGTCCAGCTTCTTCCAATTATGAGCTATTATTTTGCCAATGAGGAAAACCGTGGTGATCGCTCTCTTCACTACTCCTCCAGTGGAAATAATTATAATTGGGGATATGATCCCCACAGTTATTTTTCATTAACCGGTATGTACTCAAAGGATCCTAAAGACCCCAAACTTCGTATCGAAGAGTTTAAACACCTTGTTAACGCCATCCATGAACGGGGGATGGGAATTATTTTGGATGTCGTTTATAATCACACTGCTTCAGTGCATATTCTGGAAGATCTGGAACCCTTTTATTACCATTTTATGAATGCCGACGGGACTCCCCGCCAAAGCTTTGGTGGCGGACGCCTTGGCACAACCCATAAAATGGCTCGTCGATTATTAATCGACTCCATTCTCTTTTGGATCAAAGAATACAAAGTGGATGGCTTCAGATTTGATATGATGGGAGATCACGACGCGGAAACCATTCAGTTGGCTTATGATAAAAGTAAAGAACTTAACCCGAATATCATTATGATCGGTGAAGGATGGCGTACCTATGCAGGAGATGAGGGTCTTCAGAATGTGATGGCTGCTGATCAGGATTGGATGCAATATACCCAAAGCGTTGGCTCCTTTTCTGACGATTTTCGAAATGAACTGAAATCCGGATTTGGAAGCGAGGGTGAGCCCCGCTTTCTCACCGGGGGGCCTAGAAACATTCAGCGGATTTTCGATAATATGCGTGCCATGCCCCATAATTTTAAAACAAGTCATCCGGGAGATGTGGTTCCTTATATTGAAGCCCATGACAACCTGACCCTCCACGACGTCATCGCTCAATCCATTAAAAAGGATCCCAAGGATCACCAGGAAGAGATCCATAAACGCATACGTCTTGGGAACCTTATGGTCTTAACCGCTCAAGGCACAGCTTTTCTTCATGCAGGACAGGAGTACGGCAGGACGAAGCAGTTCCGGCACTCGGATTATAAAGGACCTGTCAGCACTCCACCCTACAAGTCGACATTCATGGTGGATTCCCGAGGAAATCCCTTTGAGTATCCATACTTTATTCACGACTCATATAACTCAAGTGATGCCATTAACGCCTTCCAGTGGAAAAAGGTTGAAGACCCCAGGGAATACCCTTATCAGTATGCAACAATGAGGTACACACAAGGACTCGTCCGTTTACGTCGAGCTTCCGATGCCTTTCGCATGGGAACAATGTTTGGAGTGCTCCAAAGAGTAACAAAACTGTATTCTCCCGATATTAAGGAATGGGATTTGGTCATCGGCCTTCGCCTTGAAAACGTTGAAGGTGATAGTGCCTATTATGTTTTCATTAATTCTGACCTGAGAACGAGACGGATCACGATCGAAAAAGATCTTACCCCCGGAGAAGTTCTTGTTGATGGCGAGAAAGCTGGAATCGACCCTATAACTGATCCCGTCGGAGTGGATTTTGACCCCTATAGTGTTACGCTTGAGCCCCTGACAGGAACAGTTGTCAAGGTTCACCGTTCTCATCGTGGTTATTAGAGAAAGGATGAGTGTTTATGAAATATTTCAAAGAAACCCTTTCTTCAATTGGTGCAATCGTTGCTTCTTTTTTTGCTATGATGTGCTGAGTGGGACCTGTAATTCTTGTGTCCCTCGGGTTAGGGACCTTCGGTCTTACCTTCTTTCAGAGATTAGCACCTTATCGCCCTATTTTTATCCTTGTGGCCGGTGGCAGCCTGTTTTATGTGCATCTGCAAATGGAACGGGGAAAGATGAGCAAAAAATATCAAAAGGTCATCTGGTTGATGACCTTTATCGCAGTGCTTTTTTTAGTTTTTCCTATTCTTGTAAATCAGTTCGGGGTTCTTTAAGATCTTCAATCATGAGCTGAATCGTTCTCTGCCCTCTCCATTCGTTGATTTCAGGAAAGAAAGCCAAGTCCACATCATCCGGTGCCCCCAGTGAATGAAAATAATATTCCGCCAGTTGAAAACCTATAGCTTTTACTCCTCTCTCTCCACTGACTCCTCCTTCGAGGCGAAGGTGGTTCTTTTCTTTCCCCATGGACATTTTCCCTCTCGGTTGAATCTCGAAGTTTTTCAGTGCAAAATAGGGTTTCTCATTTCCCATACCAAAGGGCTCAAGCAGCTGAAGTTCTTCTATTAATGCTTCATTAATATCATGAATTCTGATTTCTTGATGAATTTTGATTTGCTTTTTAAAAGTCGAGGGAGCCTCTTTTAGTATTTCAGTCGCCCTCATATTCAACTTTTTCCTAAGATTTGGAATTTCCTTTTCGGGTAAGCTAAGACCGCAGGCTTTGGGGTGTCCTCCAAATCGGGTGAATTTCGAGCTGAAAGCATTCATCTCCTCATAAAGATCCACACCATCTATGCTTCTTCCACTGCCTTTATAGGTCCCTTCCTCTTCTGAGTTTGTCAATACCAGCACCGGTCGGTGATAAAGATCTTTGATTCTGCCTGCAATGATTCCGATCACTCCTTCATGAAGATCAGGCAGGTCCACGACGAGAAAAAGATCATCCTTATAGTTTTCTTCAATTTCGTTTATACACCGCTCAAGTCCATACCTTTGTACATCTTTTCTTTCCCGATTGCATGTAATCAGATGATCGACGATTTCCTTTGCTTCCCGGCGATCTTTTGTTAAAAGCAGTTGAGCACCCTTTTTTGCATGATCCACCCTGCCTCCTGCATTAATATGGGGACCGATGACAAATCCTATGTGACCCGGCGTCACTTTTTTTCCTTTTAATCCCAGCTCTTCCATAAGAAGATCCAGTCCGATTCTTTCTCCTGAGCTCATCTTTCTAAGTCCATATTTTAATAAAGTTCTGTTTTCATCTACAAGGGGCACAACGTCAGCCACTGTGGCTAAAGCAACCAAATCCAGAATCCGTGTTAATCCTTCCTTATTCATATTAAGGGTTCTTTGCAAACCTTGAGCAAGTTTAAACGCTATGCCGCACCCGCAAAGATCTTTAAATGGATACAGACAGTCTTTTTGCTTAGGGTTGATTATAATTCCATCGGGAAGAATATCACCCGGCGTATGATGGTCTGTAATAATTACATCAATTCCCTGCTCTCTTACCATTTTTATTTCCTCATTGCTTGTGATCCCACAGTCCACGGTGATCAACAGCCCCATTTTACGTTCATTAATCAAAGTTGCTAATGCACCTTTATTCAGGCCATATCCTTCCTCCATCCGGTCCGGAATATAAAAGGAAATGTTGTGATAAAAAGAAGAGATAAAATCCACGAGTAGAGCAGAAGATGTGACGCCATCTACGTCATAATCCCCGTAAATCACAATGTGCTGTTCTTTATCGATGGCTTTTTCTACAGACTGACAGGCTTCTTTCATTCCTTTCATCATAAAGGGATCATAGGTTTTCTTCGGCTTCAAAGAGAGAAATTCCTTCATTTCATCTATTGATCGAATTCCTTTATTCCAAAGAACCTGGCGTACTACCGGATGCACTTCCCCAGGCTCGTCAGCAGAATAGGGCTCTTCTACTTTTTTCCAATAGGTTTCTACCATTTTGTTTCCTCCTTATTCTTCTCCGATCGCACGAATCACTAAGTTGCATTTTCCACGGTTTTCGCCTACAATAAGAATCATAGGATTCTCAAATTATCTATAGAGGAAGATTATATGAAAAACAGGGATCTTTACCAAACATCATTTGTTCTATTTTCCATCCTGCTCATTATTTTCTTTTCCCGTTCACTGCTCTTTCACTATTGGGATTTTATCAGTTCTGCAGGCACTTTTTCCCATGACAACAAGGTCTCATCAGATGAAATGAACGATACTCACGCCGATGGTGAAGCGCCTTCCGATCAGGAAGCTGAGAATCGCCGTACTCAGGAAGATCATAATTCCCCTCGTATATTAATTGATCCCGGCCATCAGAAAATCGGGGATTACTCCAGAGAGCCTTTAAGCCCTCTGACAAATGCCACTACATATCGGATGTCAACGGGAACCATTGGTGTTTCCAGTGGTAAATATGAATCTGCTTTAGTTCTACAGATCGCTCTTCAACTGGAGGAAGAGTTAAGCCAACGGGGATACGATGTGATTTTAACCCGTTATGAACAGGATGTCAATATCAGCAATAAGGAACGGGCTTTGATGGCAGCTGAACATGATGCAGATCTCCTTCTCTCAATTCATGGCGACGGATACCAGGATTCCCGTATTCACGGCGCCTCAGTTCTTGCTCCAAGATTAATGAATGATACTCGAGAAAAACAGAGTGGAGTTTTTGGAACCCATCTCATCAATGAGTACTCAAAATCGACCTCCGCCCGAAATCGGGGTGTCCACTATCGAAGTCACCTGGCTGTATTGAACTGGTCCAATGTTCCTTCGGTGTTAATTGAGTTGGGCTTTATGACCAATCCCGAAGAGGATGAAAAAATGCAAGACCCCGACTACCAGGTAAAAATGGTCCAAGGTCTTGCGAATGGTATTGAATCCTATTTTTCATCATTGGATGATGATTAAGGTTTCTTGCTTCCCTCTTTAAGGACAATGTCATACACTTCTCTTATGGGTAATTGATGTTTAATCGCGATTTTTCTACAATCTTCATATTCGGGTGTGGACTTAATCATTTGTCCATCATAATACGCTTCTTTAAATACCAGCTCCCCAAGGGGGGTCTTTTTTTTTGTAAAGACTCTTTTTAATGTTTCTCTTTCAACCTCACGCTTTCTTATCCCTAAAGTGGTGGTCTCCTTGAATAGCAACTTGATCAATTGATCTTCCAGCTCTTTCTCTACAAGGACATTAACAAGAGTCCCGGGGCGATTTTTCTTCATGTAAATCGGTGTTAAAAATACATCTTTGGCTCCTTCAGCGAATAATCGTTCATAGAGATAGCTGTATATTTCAGGATTCATATCATCGATATTGCATTCCAGCATTACCAGCTGCTCAGAATTGCTTTTTTTTTACCCAGAATGACTCTTAATGTATTGGTAATCTCCAAATCCTTGTTTCCAAGACCATAACCAACTTTTTCGATTTCCATCAAAGGAGCAGGAATAAATTCGGTGGCTAACACTTTTACAATAGCTGCGCCGGTTGGAGTGACTAATTCACTCCGTATTCCCATGGAATAAATCGGAACTCCCTTCAGTATCTCAAGAGTCGCAGGAGCAGGGACGGGAATCATTCCATGTTCACACTTAACAAAACCTGTTCCCACATGAAGGGGCGAACAGAAAATGCAATCAGGTTGCAGCATATCAATGAGAATTGAAACTCCAACGATGTCCACAATGGAATCAATCGCACCCACTTCGTGAAAATGCACCTCTTCCACACCAAGATCGTGTACTTTAGCTTCAGCAACCGCCACTTCGCGAAATATTTTTTTGCTTAATGTTTTTACCGATTCATTGAGCTCGCTTCCTTCGATAAGATCCTCAATTGCCTGAAGGTTCCGGTGATGATGATTTTCATGTTGATGATGATTTTCAAGTTGATCGAGAAGAACTTTGACATCCACACCGGTAATTCCGTTTTTCTTGCCTTTTTCCAGGGACAGAGTATATCCTGAGAGATTCAATTTATTAAGTTCACCGGTAAATTTATCCCGGTCAACACCAAGGTCTAGCAATGCTCCAATGGCCATATCTCCGCTAATCCCGGATAAACAGTCGAAGTAAAGTATTTTTTCTTTCATGTCTGTCCCTCCTTATTTCTCTTTCTTAGCAAGCTCAATCTGTCGATTAATCGTACTGGCCAGATAACCAGCTCCAAATCCGTTATCAATATTTACTACACCAATCCCGCTTGCACAACTGTTTAACATTGTAAGTAATGCAGAGAGTCCTTGGAAGTTCGCACCATATCCCACGCTGGTGGGAACTGCAATCACCGGTTTATCAACAAGTCCTCCAATTACACTGGGGAGCGCTCCCTCCATCCCCGCCACAGCAATAATCACACTGGCTTCCTGCAGTTTGCTTTGATTCATCAAGAGTCGATGAATTCCTGCTACACCCACATCGTAAAGACGCTCCACTGAATTCCCCAATACTTCTGCGGTAATTGCAGCTTCTTCAGCAACTTTGATATCTGCAGTTCCTCCCGTTGCGACTAAAATCATTGTTTCCGTTTTTTTTACAGGTGCCCGTTTAAAGACAATGATTCCCGCCTCAGGATGGTATTCCATTTTTTCCTTCAGTTCACCGAGTGCTTCATACAATTCTTCCGATACTCTTGTCAAAAGAATGTTTGTCTCCTTCTTCAACATATGGTTGACTATTCCGATGACATGAGCGCTTTCTTTCCCTTCGCAAAAAATCACTTCGGGATAACCGTTTCTCAGTTCCCGATGCTCATCAATCTTTGCATATCCCAGATCTTTAAAAGGAAGATCCTTAAGAGCAGTAACCCCTTCCTCAACGTCAATGGTGCCCTCTTTTATTTTTTCCAGTATATCCTTAATTTCATTTATTTTCATATCACTTCTCCTATGTCCATTTGTAATTATACTTAGTAAAATTCGGGGATATCAGTATATTTCATTAAAATTTCCGCAAACCTCTCCAGATGCTTCCGATCAGTTTCATTAAAGCGATTTTTCACAGGGCTGTCAATGTCCAGAACCCCTACAAGCTTTTCGTTTTTCATCATCGGAATGACGATTTCCGATTGTGACGCCTCGTCGCATGCAATATGCCCCTCAAATAGATGAACATCTTTAACAATTTGCGGTTTTGAAGTTTCTGCAGCAGTACCGCATACTCCTTTTCCAAGTTCTATATGGGTACAAGCCGGTTTCCCTTGAAAAGGTCCTAATACCAGTTCCTGATTTTTCATCAAGTAAAATCCTGCCCAATTAATTTCCTCCATCAAATAATATAATAGTGCTGAGGCATTTGACAAATTTGCCAACCAGTCCTCCTCTTCACAGATTAGACCGGTCAGCTTCAAGTTTACATAGGAATAAAATATTTTTGGATCATCCGTATGAATTTTCTCTATTCGATTCATAAATCCCGTTCCTTTCTAAAGAAAAAGCTTGCACTCTGCAAGCTCCTCTTTTTATTTCAGTTTTTCCACACTCTGAATTACAAGCACCCTGTATGTTGAGGTTTCCTCTACTGAGAACTCAATATTCATTGCCTCTCCCTCGTCATAACGGTCTTCTTCGAACTCCCGATAGACATCCGGACCAAATCGAAAGACATAAAGATCCTTATCAAGGAAATCTTCGCTAAAGTCTTTGATTTCAAACTCCCCTGAGTTGGAATCAACTTTCCCGTTGAAAATCACCTGTGCTTCATAAAATTCTCTTGTTTCTTCTTGAATTTGAAAGGTTTCAACTTGATCTTCCCCGTGTCCAAACATCTCCTGTTCCCCATCTTCACATCCTAATAATGTAAATACCCCTAGCAGTACGACCAAAGCGGTACGGATTCGTTCCCTCCGATTTCTCACTTCAGGTTCCTCCTTTTTCTCATTCTGCTAGTTTGCAGTTCTCCTTCTAATCATACCGCAAAACTTCAAATCGGTACAGCCTAAATTTTTTATTCAGATTAATTCTTCCCTTTTGGGCGGCAATCCGAACTTGCATCTCCGGACTGTCAACGCTTTCTAAATCAGGCAACAAAAGCCCTCTTCTTCCCTCTTGTTCAATAATGACTCCATACTTTTTTTGATCAAGCTGGTCTATTGATTCGACAGTTTCTTTTGGCATCAGAATATCCACTTTAACGGAAATCTCATCGAACTCGTTTATTTCCAAAGGCAAAAAACGGGGATCATGAAATGCAGCCTCTATGGCATTGGAAATAATCTCTTCACCGACGTTCCCCGTTGTTCCTTCAACAGTGCCGATACATCCCCTTAACTCTCCGTTTTTATGAATTGAAACAAATACACCCGCTTTAAAAGTACTCGCCTTTTTAATCCAATTCCTGCTTTCAACTTCCTCGCAATACTCATCAAACAACAAAGTTCTTGACTCAAACAGTTTCACGCGAATTGTTTTTAATGCCAGTTTTGCGTAGTGGGTGTTTGACAAGCCGGTTCCTCCTCTATACTAAGTATTCCTCGATCCATGCATTCATATACCCAACACCAAAGGGCCCTTCATAAGATATTACCTCTGAGCGCATCTTCGGTTCCCCGAAAATCCCCAGCCCGAGAACAATCGGACGCAAACCGCATTCTCCTGCAGGGCCATAAACATCTTCCGGCATATTGATAATGTCTCCTATATTGCATCGCTTAACGGCATTAATCAGATGACGGTCAAAAACTTCCCCTTTAGGATGATAGCTATATGGTCCTTCTTCTTTTAATCGATGGGACAGATCGCCGCTAGCTAAAATTCCGAACGCTCCTGAGGCTTTTTCCAAAATTCCTCTTATTTTCTTCCCCAACTCGTACAGCTCCTTCAAAGAAAGCATCCCGATAGAGATGTGAATAATTTTCAAGTCGGGAAGCACTTCTTGAATAAAGTACAGAGGAACAAAGGCCCCATGATCGATTTCTCCTTTAGTGAAACGTCCCGGCAGACCTTCTTTATCAAAGGATTTTTTCATTTTTTCCACAGTTGTTTCATCATTTGTCTTTTCCATCTTTAAATGAGGGTACCCAAAACTCCTAAGATCCCCTCTAACTCGATCTCCTTCCAGAATCGTGATATGATCCCTGGATACTTCCCCATGGGGGGTAATCACAAGAAGGGTATCCGGGCTCACCTCCCGTATTTTTTCGGCAACAGCTCGGATTCCGAGAATTGTTTTCTCAATCTCACGTTCTCTTCCTTCTCCGAGGGCAGGAATCATAATTGGGGGATGAGGTGTAATAAACAGTCCTTTAATATTACTCATAATGTTTTCCTCCTAACAGCATCAGAAATTCCCACACCTGACATTGTTCAAATGCTCTTTTGCGAAATTGTACAGCTTTCTAATATCATTAAGATTCGTGGCCGGCTCTCTATAATGCTCTGTGGGATAATAACGATTTAAGTGGATAGGAATCTTTGGATCGATCTTTGCGATCCATCGAATCGCCTCTTGAATTTCTCCGTCCCAATCATTAATCCCGGGAACAACTAAGATGGTTAATTCCAGATGCATCGCTTTCTGATAGGCCAGGATGCTTTCTTTCACTTTTTCCAGATGCCCCCCGAAGTTTCCGGGATATCGCTCTTTACTGAAACCTTTCAGATCAACATTGACCGCATCCATAAGCCTCTCCCATTCCTGCCTTGGTTCTTCTTCTATATACCCATTTGTGACCAAAATATTCTTCAATCCCTTTTGTTTAGCCAATCTGGCAGTTTCCGTAACCATTTCATAAAATACGGTGGGTTCGTTATACGTATAAGAAATTGAAGGAACATTAAAAGCGGTCGCTTTATTAACCACATCTTCAGGAGTCATTGAAAAAGTTTCCGGAATGCATTTGGAAATTGAGTAGTTCTGACAAAATTCGCAGAAAAAATTGCACCCAAAGCTCCCGATTGATAAGGTTTGTGTCCCGGGTTGAAAGAAATGAATCGGTTTTTTCTCTATGGGGTCTAATGCAATGGAGCTCAATTTCCCATAATTTAATGTAAGCAGTTTCCCTCTAATATTCTTTCGCACTCCACAAATCCCTACTTGATCCGGTTCCATATGACATCTATGTGGGCAAAGGATACACTGCACCTTTTTTTCTTTTCCTGTTTTCCAGTACATGGCTGTTTTCATCCTGATCACTCTTTCTTTGTATTACTATATATAAAGTCTTTGAAAAAGGTCATCGAATTCCTCTTTGCTGAGAGCTCTTGTCTGATCCACTAAAGAAGGTGCATCTGTCTCACTTTTTCTCTGATTCTGATAGATTAGACCGGTGAGCATTCCTTCTTTATCGACGACTAACTCCATAGCTTCCTTAAGGCTGCTTTTATCGTGCTTTTTATTTTGATCTTTTAGTGGAATAAGATGTTGTCTGTACCATTGGTAAGTATTTATCTTATTAAAAGTGATACACGGGCTATAGATGTGTATAAAAGAAAATCCCTTGTGTTGAATTCCCTCTTTGATTATATCAACCAACTCCTCCTGATAGCCGGAAAATCCCTGGGCAACAAAGGATGCCCCCCCACTTAATGCCAGTAACGCCGGTTCAAGAGCAGTATCCTCCTTCCCGTAGGGAGTGGAGCTGGTTTTAAATCCTTTTTCACTGATGGGTGAGGTATGACCTTTGGTTAATCCATAGATTTGATTGTCCATTACAATATAAGTAATGTCCATATCCCTCTTTGCTGCATGAATAAAATGACCGCTGCCAATAGCAAAGCCATCGCCATCGCCTCCCGTTGCAATCACTGTAAGTTTTGGATTGGCTGCTTTAATTCCCTGTGCCACAGGAAGGACTCTCCCATGAATTCCATGAAAACTGTAGGATTTCATGTATCCTGAAATTCTTCCCGAACAACCAATACCGGAGACCACGGATAAATTTTTATTAGGAATTTCCAAGTCACTGAGAGCAATCTGCAAAGACCGAAGCACTGAGAAATCCCCGCAACCCTTGCACCAGGTTGGTTCTATGCCATTGCTGTATTCCTGATATTTTGCCATTAGGTCACCTCCTTGATTTTCGATTCGATCTTTTCAATCTTAAACCCTTCACCGCTGAAATCCAAAAGACTTTCCAGCTGATTGTGATTTCCGAGCTCAGCTTGAATGATTTTTCTTAACTGTCCACTGTAATTATTTTCTACAACTACGATTTTTTCATAATCATTCATCAGCTGTCGTAATTGTTTTTTCGGTAACGGTTTAATTTGTTTAACCCCTCCATAATCAACAATCCCATCAAGATTTTTGACTGCCCTTTCTACATATGAAAAAGTTGACCCGTAGGCGAGGAAGAGGGTTTTATTGCCTTCATTGGTTTTCAAAATGATCCCGTCTCTCTCTTCCAATGGAATGAGCTTGTTCATCCGTTTTTCTGTTAATCCTTCCCCGGATGCTTTGACACCAATGGGATATCCCTTTTCATCGTGTTCAAGTCCCGTTACATGATGCAGGCCGTTGGCAGTTCCGGGAAAAACTCTTTTAGAAATCCCGTCTTCAAGATTTCCATACCTTTTAAAAGGTTCTGTATCATCATTTTGATTTTGGTCAATCTCTTGTACAATTTTTCCCCGATTAATCCTTATCCGGTCAAAATCAATTGAATCGATATTCTCATAAGAAAGACTCCGAAGCGAATCGGAAAGAATGATAACGGGGCACTGATAGATATCCGCAAGGTTGAATGCTTCCACCGTATCATAAAAGCAGTCCTCAAAGGTCGCCGGTGCAAGAATGATCAATGGGAATTCTCCGTGACCGCCATAATAAAGAGTGTTTAAATCGCTTTGTTCTAGCTTTGTTGGGAGTCCCGTACTGGGTCCTTTCCTTTGGGCGTCTACTACAACAATTGGCACCTCTGCCATTGATGAGAGCCCCAGTCCTTCAATCATCAAAGAAATTCCCGGTCCCGAGGTAGCAGTCATACTTCGTACTCCCGCATAACTGCTTCCAATGATCATGTTAATGGCACTGATCTCATCTTCTGTTTGTATCACTCTTCCCTTAAAACGAGGGAGTACCGTCGATAAGTATTGCATGATTTCAGAAGCAGGTGTAATAGGATATCCTGCCATAAAGCGACAGCCTGCAGCAACTGCTCCCATTCCAATCAAATCATTTCCCACAACTACAGGTCCCCGATCTTTTTCAGACACCGACTCAAGCAAATAGTTGACTCCTTTCAAACTGTTGAACTCGTAGTTTACAGCGGCTTGCAACACTTTTTTATTCTCTTCAATGATCTTTTTCCCCTTTTTTCTAAAGGCTGTTTCTACGACTCCTTCCACAATTTCAGGTTTAATGACAGTGACTCTTGACAAAAATCCCAATGCACAAACATTTTTCATAATCTTACTCCCGTACTCCTTCACCAATTCTGTAATTGGAAGATCGATCACCTGGATTTCATTTTTTTCTGCATCATTTTTATTGTATTGAATGTCAATTGCGTTGTCGTATAACAAAAGACCTCCGGGTCTCAAATCTTTCAAGTAAATGTCTACGGTATCCTGATCAAGGGCCATAATAATATCCATTTGATCTTTTCCGCAACCTCTTTTTTCCACACTGCCATATGCCACCATGGCACTGTTTCCACCTTTTATACGCGAAGTAAAATGGCGCTTTCCATACACATGATATCCCATGCGCGAAAGCACTTGAAGATAATAAGCACCTGTTGCCAAAACCCCTTCTCCTTGAATTCCACCGATTAACACTTGTATGTCTTTATCCATTGTGCGCCTCCTCGTCCTTGTTTGATACTTAAGAACATACCCATTTTTTTATGAAATTTCACAGATCTCTACAAAAAGTTTAAAAAGCCTCCAAAGATAGGAGGCTTAGTGTTTTGTATTTGATCATTTTACTCAGGATTTTCACCGGTTGACAGAAAGAATACCGAGAGGGTTCCAGGTCCGGAATGAGCACCGATTGCAGCTGCCACTGTATTAACAATAAAATGCTGAACTCCCAGCTCCTTTAACAGTTCCTTTAAAAACTCCACACTTTCAAGATCGTTCCCATGATTTATCCCGACTGTTTGCTCATCGAGATTCACACCACGCTCTTTTACTATTTCAGCCATCCTCTTGATCGCTTTTTTTCTCCCTCGTATTTTTTCAATAGGAACGAGCTTCCCATCATCGACATTTAAGATCGGTTTTATGCTTAATAACCCTCCTACAAATGCTGATGTATAAGACACCCTTCCACCTCGATATAGATATTCCAGATCATCAACTGTAAAGATGTGTTCCATGTTTTTCGATAGATATTCCACTTTTTCGATGATTTTTTCTTTGCTCTCTCCCTTTGTGATCATCTCTGCAGCCTTCAATACAACCAGACCAAGACCCAATGAAACGCACTTGCTGTCAATTATTTCCAAATCGAAGGGTGTTTCAACTTCTTCCATAAGCTCATTTTTTGCAATCATCGCTGATTGATATGTTCCTGAAATTTCTGATGAAAATGCAATATAGATCACAGTGTCATACTTCGCAATATTCTTTTTAAAAACCTCTTTAAAGGTTTGCGGTGAAATCTGCGAGGTTTTATAGCGCTTACCTTCTTTCATTCCCGCAAGCAGTTCTTCCGGCTTAATATCAATCCCATCCCTAAACTCCTCTTCTCCAAGATGGATTGTGAGCGGTACAACTTCAATGCTTAAATCTTCAATGTAGTTTTCAGTTAATTCACACGCGCTGTCCGTGATCATTTTTATATTCATTTTTATCCCCCTTAACTTTCTATATTCCTATGTACTTTTCTTTATTAATGGTCATTATATCACGTTTTTGATTTCTAGGGAAAGGAGCAAAAAATAAAGTAAGGACAAATAATATTTCTATTACTCGTCCTCACCTATTGATAATAAAATCGGAAGTAGTTATACCAGCCTTTCAATGACTTTGGTGGATTCGAATTTTTGTTCGTAGACACCACACCTTTCTGATTGTACTTCAAAATCCTTTCATCACTTCATGATTGTTTGATTTTGTTTTCCTCTTCTAACCTAAATATAGGTTCCGTTAAACAGTTTCCTGTTTGTCTTGTTGCATGCATATTATGAAGTTTTTTCGGCTGGTAGAGAACTACCGGATTTTATTATATACATATTATACCACGGGAACGACTTTTTAAACAAGGCATTTTATCAGAATATTTATTTTATTATAGCATTTCCTTTTTTTTATCGACAATCTCGGAAATAATTGCAGGTAATTCTTTGATCATATCACTGGCAATCATTCCGTATTCCCCCGTGTGTCTAGCAGCCTCATCCCCGGCCCTTCCATGAATATACACTCCGGCTTTTGCAGCATCGATCAGCTCTATCCCCTGCCCGACAAAAGCCGTGATAATTCCGGTTAAAACATCTCCGCTCCCAGCAGTAGCCATTCCGGGATTTCCTGTGGTGTTAAGAAATACGTTTCCTTCTTCGTCTGTGATTATTGTGCTCGCTCCTTTAAGAATAAGGATCACTCCATACTTCCGCGAAAAGTCCTTCGCAACTTTAATCCGATTCTCGTTGATTTCAGAAATGGATAGGCCTGTAAGCCTTGCCATTTCTCCAGGATGGGGAGTTAAAATGCATCGGTTTTTCACTTTCTTCAAGAGTTTGAGCTTATTCGGCAAGACATTTAAAGCATCAGCATCCAGGATAATTGGAGCCTTCGTTTCTTTAAGGATTGTTTCAACAAGTATTTCTGTTTCCTTGGTGCGTCCAAGTCCGGGACCCATTGCTGCAACTTTACTGATTTTTAAACTATTCAGTATGCCGGTGATTTCATTTAGAAATTCATTTTTATCTTCTTTTCTCAAGTAAGGCACTGTCATAACTTCCGTCAACTGGGTTTCCAAGATATCATTCAGTTCTTCGGGAATTGCAAGATGAAGGACTCCAAGGCCGCTTCGAAGGGCAGCCATTGAAGCCAAAATTGCAGCTCCGGTCATCCCCTTGGATCCCGCTACTAAGAGCGCTCTTCCATAAGACCCTTTGTGAGAATCCAAACTTCGAATAGGAATAATGTCCTTCAAAGTTTTCTCGGTGACGAGTTTTGCCTCATATTGAGAGCTTTGGATCGCTTCGTGAGGTATGCCGATCGGTCGAATCAGCAGTTTTCCATTATATTCGATTGCGGGGGAGGTTAAATTCCCGATTTTAGGCAATTGGTATGCGACTGTGATTGTTGCTTTGATGGCATTCCCCAATATTTCGCCTGTATCGCCGCTAATTCCCGAGGGAATGTCCACTGAAATCACTTTCCTCTTAACGTTATTCACAACATTAATCACTTGATTGGCTATGCCACGGATCGGTGAATTTAGTCCCGTGCCAAAAATTGCGTCAACAATGATATCGGATTTAAGCAGATCCAGATTAAAATCGATCATATCATCTTCGCTTTTCATATGGCCAATAGGAACTTTCATTGCTTTAATTGCCTCGAGGTTAACCCTTGCATCCCCACTTATATGATTTTCTTCTCCGATTATATATACTTTGATCTGCACATCCCGATTATATAAATGTCTTGATACTGCAAAACCATCGCCTCCATTGTTTCCTGTTCCGCATAAAATTATCACTTTTTTTCTGTAGTCGTTTTTTAATGCTTTCATTACTTCATTCGTTGTATTGATTCCTGCATTTTCCATTAAAATGAGTCCGGGTATTTTATAGTCGTTCACCGTTATTTTATCCAACAGCTTCATTTGCTGATTATCTAATATCTTCATCTACTTTTCCCCTTTCTTCCGGTTAGAGAATTTTTCCATTATATCTTCAGGTAATCCGAACGTTGCGATAGAATAGTTTGAAAGATCCTTGCGATGAGTAACTTCCAATCCAAACCATGGAGGAGGATCGAAATTTTTCATATCCTCAGCGCTATCAAATTCCACTTCTGCACTGTAAAAACCTTCCAACGGACCTTTGTAAACATCAACTTCTGCAATCAATCCTTTAGTAAGAGGAACGTAGTGCCGTACTTTCTTAATACTCTTTTCTTCTTCGTAACCTTCTAAAAAACGGAAAAGCCTTTCGCTGATTTCCATTTCCTCTTCACGCCGGGTATGTGTACCCTCACCTTTCTTCGTAATGATAAATTTCTCCCCGATTTTCCTCACCCTCAACTCAGGTTTTGTTCCCAGATACTTTTGAATGATGATCTTTTTTTCATATCCCTCAAGATTCGGCAGGGTTTTCAGAATAAATTTTCTTTCTCTTTCAATTCCCATGGAAATCTCCTTCCTCATATATCCATAGATACGTCAAATATGAGTCCATTACTTTTACTATATACTCTCTTGTCTCAGGAAAAGCAATAGCCACAGGAAAACCTGCTTCACTTTTACCAATCCTGTTCTCTTTCCATCTTCTCACATTTCCCGTCCCTCCGTTGTAGGCTGCCAAGGCTTTATCAAAGTCTCCATCGAAAATACGCAACACGTTTCTCAAGTAAAACGCCCCAAACTCAATGTTGACTTCCGGTCGCAGTAGATCTCCCTCTCCTAACTGATATCCGATTTGCTCTGCTATCCAGTCTCCGGTAGCAGGCATGATCTGCATTAGACCCATTGCTCCTGCCCAGGATACTGCATCCGAACGAAAATGACTTTCCTCTCGCATAACTGCCCAAATCAGATAAGGGTCCACCCCGTATTTTTCTGCATATTTAAGTACAAAGTTGCCATACGGTTTCGGATAGGATAAATAATAGTTTTCCAAGGTTTTACTTTCTCTTAATAATACGATTCCCTGTCGCACAGAAAGAAAGTGATTGCTTTTATGCTGATAGAATTTTGCAAGGGCAAACCTTTTATATGGGTCATCCTGTCCGTTTATAATCCCCTTTTCCAATTGAAGTGATTTTGTTTTTCCATAATGGTCTAGTGCTTTGAGTCTGTCTAACTGCTCACGAACTTTCTCATTCTCTTCCAGGGGCGCATCAAAAATTTCTTCATCAATCGGTATCGTCGGACTTTCACCCAAGCGATAGTTCCAGGAAATCGTATCCTTTAACCGCTTTTTTGCATAGGAAGTATTCACATCTTTATATTCCGGATCCAACGCCAAGGTGATCACCCGATATGCGCTTTGGTTTCCAAGAGAATGGTCCATCATTATCAATTTCTCATAGATAGGAAGTGCTAACTCACATCGATCGATTAGCTCAAGATTTCTTGCACCTCGATACATCAATGGAGGATGCTCAGATTCGCTAAACAACAAGTAGGCTTTTTCCTGTTCACCCATTTCCAAATAGATTTCTCCGGCTTTTTCCGCACCACGGGCTCCTATCCTTTCATAAATCTCCAAAGCTTCTTCCAACGGTCCCTGCTCTTCCATAATTTGAGCTTTCCAAAAAAGCAGACGTTCATCATCCGGAAATTGTATAAGTTTTTGATCAAGGATTTCATTATACTCCCGATCGGTCCTAATCCTCGACAAAACTTTATAATATGCAGCGGTTTGTTCATCAACATTTTTCAGATCATTTTCATTGGACTCTAGAAATACATGAATTTCTTCCCATAAACCATGTTCCGCTAAAGTCTGTAATATCATGTCCCCGTCATTTTTGTATTGAATATAGGTCTGAAGTCCAAGAGGAGTTCGAATCTGCTCTTCTGCTGCAGTCAAAACCAATTCTTCCTCTACTTCTGAGCCTGTCTTTACCACGATATCTAATATGCGTTGCCATAAACGATCCTCTTCGTGGATCTCTAAAGCTCTCAAATAATAGCTTAATGCTTTTTTCTCTTCAGAAAGGTCTCCAAGCAGGACATAGCTTCGGTATGCTACGTTATCATCTCCTGCCGCTAATTGCAGAAGCAAGGTTTCCTTATTTTTATCATATCCACCGCGTTCAATTCTTTCGAACAGTTCAACTCTCTGGACATCCCTTGGTAGGTTTGGCTCAAAGTGGTCTTCAATCGAAACTTCATCCTCAGATTCCTCTTTTCCCTGATTCTCTTGTTCCTTGGGATCCCATTGTATAAAAACATATATGAGTAGAACGGCCATAACAAGGAATAGCAGTAAAGCGATTCTTTTCATCGATCCATTCACCCTTTATCAATTGACATCTCTCCTATAACACAAGTCCTTCTTCTGCAAAACTGAAAAATTTATTATTCCCCACGACAATATGATCCACGACCTTTACATCAATCATACCCAGGGCATCCTTTATCTTTTTTGTAACATGAATATCCCCTTGAGAGGGTTTTAACGATCCTCCGGGGTGGTTGTGGGCCAGAATGACAGAACTTGCTCCGTGTTTTAGTGCAGTTTCAACAACCAGTCGCGGGTAAACCGGTGCTTCATTTATCGTTCCTTCAAAAGTTTTTGCAGTGTATTTCACATAGTTCTGATTATCCAAACAGATCATGTAAAAGCATTCATAGCGCAAGTCCTGAAACAGGGTCATTGCAAATTCGCCTGCTTTTGCTGAACTGTTTAAATGTGGCTTTTTACCCCATTTGCAATAATTGTATCTCTTCGCAGCAGGAGCAAAGGACGCTAAAAAAATCGCAGCATTTTCTCCAATCCCTTCAACCTTCTGCAGATCCTCAACTTCCGCGTCTAAAACACCGGAAAAGCTTCCGAATTCCTTTATCAGTCCATGAGCAATTTCATTCGTATCTTTTCGCGCAATCACATAGAAAAGCAGCATCTCTAAAATTTGATGGTCCTGGAAATGGTCGATTCCTTCCTTCATAAACCGCTCCTTAACCCGTTTGCGATGTCCCTGATGAATTGACACAATCAATCTCCCCCTTTTTCAGGTTGGGCTACAGCGATTGCTCTGACAGGTGAACCCTCAGCGCCTTTTATATGAAGAGGCAAACCATAAAATTCAAATACTCTCCCTAATAAGTCCTCTAACCCTTTTAAATTTTCAACAATTACAATATCCTCATGAAGAATTATTTTATGGGCTTTCAAGTTTTCATCATCCTTAGGATCCTCCGATGGATCAACCGAAGGAAAATCTATGCCGATTCCTTTTAGTTTTTGAGTGCTCAAATAGCCGGCCAGATCTTCTGATAGATAGGGCCATTCATGAAAATAACTCTTCTTTCCCCATTTTTTATCCCAACCTGTATAAAGAAGAAGATAGTCATAGGTGCTCTCTCTGAGTTTGTTTCCGGCCACTTGCAGAAAGTCTAGCAGGGTTATTCTTTCTTCCTTGACATTTGAAAGATCAATGACGATTCCGGAACCGATGAACTTTGAAGGTTCATAGTCTTCAAGACGTTTCCCCCCAGGTATCAGATGGGCAGGAGCATCCATGTGGGTTCCGTTATGACTGTATAATTCCAGCTTGCTTTCTTCAAAACCATCTTTAAGAACCTCAAACTCGATCGATATGTCTGGTCCTTTAGTACCCGGATATACCGGCATCTTATTCATAATTAAGTGGGTAAGATCATAAATTTCCATTAAATTCCTCCCGGTCTCATAGAGTTTTAATTCTCACACACAGTGGCATTCCCTTGGCAAATTGCATTCTCGATAGCTTTTAGGATTACCCTGCTACTGTCTGTTGCTCCAGTTACGGCATCTACTCTGAGCGAGCGTTCCTCTATAACCCGTTCAACAATTTCTTCTGCATTATAGCCTCTCTCATGCTCGTGCTCAATGTCCAGCAATTCCATCTCACCGTCGGTAAAAGAGATCCTTACTGATGCAGAAATAGAGCCAACCTGATGACTCCCTTCGTATACTCCATCTTCAATTTCAACGAATCGCACATTTTGAATCTCAATGGCTTCGATTTCCCGGTTAAAATTAAGAAGCTCGACGAAGTCCAACACAAACGGTCTTAAAACGATTACAAGAACAAGAAATAATCCTGCCACAACAATTCCTTTCTTCATGATTTCACTCCTTGCAGTTGTTTCTTTTTATTTTACCATATACACATTGCTTTTTCCTTTGAATTCTTGTTTTTTGAGAATCTCTTCCGTTTTTTTCTCCCCTTTACTTTCACATTAAATGGGTATACAATTCATAGTTATAACGAATGCAAAGGAGGAAAGCCTATGTTTCAAGTCGCAGCAATACAGCTTACGCCGATTATGAACGATGTTGATGCAAATTTAAAGCGGGGTGTGGAGTTCATTCGAAAAGCTGCCGAGGAAGAAGTAGATTTAATCGTTCTTCCTGAGCTATGGACAACCGGGTACTATCTTTCAAAAAATGCTTTTGAAATTTTAGCGGAAACACGGGAAGGGAAAACGGTCTCGGTTATGCAGGAGGAAGCAAAAAAAGCTAAGGCTTCAATTATTTGTCCCTTTGTGGAAAAAGGGAAGGAAGGAAAACTTCACATCTCAGTGGCACTCATCGATCACGAAGGGCAACTGCGGGGGATTGTGAGGAAAAGCCTGCTTTGGGGGAGAGAGGCTAAAATTTTCACCCCCGGAGAAATCCAATATCCCGTGTTCAATACGAATGTGGGGAAAATCGGAATTCTCATCTGCTATGAAATGGAGTTCCCCGAACCCAGTCGATTGCTGGCTTTAGAAGGAGCAGAAATCATTGTTTGTCCTTCCGTATGGTCCCTGGGAGCCTCTCACCGTTGGGACATTCAACTTCCTGCCCGTTCACTGGACAATACGGTCTATGTTTTGGGTGTAAACACAGTTGGTAATCATAGTTGCGGAAAAAGCAAACTTGTCAGTCCTTTAGGAGATATTTTAGCCGAAGCTTCAGATCGGAAAGAAGAATTGATGATCCGTGCGATTGATAAAGAAGCGCTTTATTGGGCACGGGAAGAAATTCCTTATCTTCAAGATTATCGGGACAAGCTTACACCGGGAGGAGTTAAGAAGATTCCGGTTCCCGAACTGTAAAAAAAGCTGTTGGATAGTCAAAAGACTATTTCAACAGCTTTTTCATTAGATCTTCATCCAGATTCCCTCCTGAAATCAAAGAAACAACCCGGACTCCGGGAATTTTTTCACTCATTTCCTGAATTGCAGCAATCCCAACAGCTCCAGAGGGTTCAGCTACAACTTTTTCTTTGACCAGTAAATGTCTGGTCGCCTCCTTTATGGCTTCTTCAGAAACAACAAGAATATCATCAATTGTATTTTGCGCCAACTTATAGGGGATTTCTCCCACTCCTCCAACTAAAGCATCACAAAGACTTGCTTCAGTAGGGTACTCTTCATAAAAGATATTCTCTTCAAGGGATTTTACCATAGCAGGACATGCAGCAGTCTGCACCCCGACAATTCTTACTTTTGGATGTTTGCTTTTGATCGCAACACTGATCCCTGTAATCATTCCTCCTCCTCCAATTGGAACGAGAACAGTCTCTACATTCTCCAAATCTTCCAGAATTTCCAGTCCCATAGAACCATGGCCTGCAATCACATCCTCATCTGAACAGGGGTCGATGAAAATTAAGCCCTCCTTTCGTATCAGTTCCTTTGCAAACTGGTTTGCTCCATCATAATTTTGTCCTCTTTGTATTACTTTTGCTCCATAATACCTTATTTTCTCCACTTTTGAAAGGGGTGTTGTTTCAGGCACAACAACGGTAGCATCTACATCACCCATTAATGAGGCCCCATAACTTACCCCTGCACCGTGATTCCCTGATGAGACTGTAATGACTCCTCTTTTTCGTTCTTCTTTCGTAAGAGAAGTCAATTTACTCATTGCTCCACGAATTTTAAAGCTTTTTAATTTTTGTTGCGCTTCTAACTTTAAAAACACTTCCTGTTTTTTGTTACTCAGATGCATCGAATGCTCCAGCGGTGTTCGATAAATTGAGCTCTGAATTCTTCTGCGGGATTCAATAATTTTTTCTAATGTAATCATCGAGTACCTCCCAGTAATTTATTAGTTCATACAATCACATATTGGACGTAATCTTCAACAGTGACGCTCTGCTGCTCTTTCTTTCATCTATTGCAACTAAAAAATCAGTGCCTTTTAACAAAGGGACTGATTTTAGTTTACCATTTATACCGAATATTCTAAAGAACCTTTTAGCTGACCATGGAAGTTCCGTGACATAGATCTTTTAAATTACACTGAGAACAGCGTTCGAGTTGTTGAGTCAAATCACTTACAGCTCTCTTAGAGAAAACACAGGGGATGTTTTGCTGTTTAGCCTGTTCCTTTATAATACTTGCTATATTATGCTCAATATAGTCATAGAATAAGATAATCATATCCGCCTCTTTGGGGATTTTTGATTTTCTGAGTTTCTTTTTTCTCCCCGTCCAATGTACGTAGTGATCGATCCCCTGACATCGAAGGGTTTCCGGAATATTTCCTAATTTATCTGCTCCTACCAATAATGCTGTCATGTTGTCACTCTCCTTTTTATAATTTTCACACTCATTATATGATAATGATTATCATTATTATATATCTCTGTGTTTTCTTTGTCAAGTTTTTTCAAATAATTCTTTTCTCTCTGCATTTTCTATCAACAGAATGATTCTATCCTCATCTGGAGGGTAAAATATGGTTGTAGAGACTAAAAAGGAGTGATTATATGAAAATTGAACTCAAAGGATTGCCGAATTTAAATGAAGTAAAGGCTCTGATCCTGCCCGTATTTGAGGAATCCGAAATTTCGCAGGAAGATTACCCTAGAAATCTTAAGGAGGTTTTAGAGCAAAAAAATACCGATCGACCCTTCCTGGGAAAGAAAGGAAGCACTAGACTATTGCCCCTGTTTCATCAGGAATTTCCTCAAATGGTTGTTCTCATCGGAATGGGCAAAAGAGAAGATCTTAACCCTCAGTCTATTGCAACAAATTTCGGGAAGGCTGTTCAAAAATGTTACACGGAAAATTACATCTCCGTAGGACTCGATTTAACACCTTTGGCAGGTACTCTTCCTCTTAAGTCCCTCGTTCAGACCTTGGGAAAATCTCTTATTCTCTCCAAGTATTCTTTTAATAAATATAAGCAGGACTCTTCTGACGAAACACCTCCTATTGAAACCGTTTATCTGTTTTCCCGCGATGAAGAAGAACTGTTTTCAACAAAATCAGCATTAGAAGAGGGAATTTCCATCGGAGAGGGTATTTGCTTTGCAAGGGATCTGGTTAACGAGCCCGCCAATGTGATGACCCCTTCCGCTCTTGCTCAGGTGGCTTCAGTTCAAGGTGAAATTTATGGATTGGATGTTAAAATCCTTGATGAGAATGAGATGAACAGACTTGGCATGGAGGCTTTTTTGAATGTTTCCAAAGGCTCTTCCCAGCCCCCCAAATTAATCGTTATGCGGTATCAGGGAAATCCTTCTTCAGATCAAATCTACGGATTGGTTGGTAAAGGGCTCACTTATGACAGTGGAGGTTATTCAATTAAACCGACCGGCGGAATGCTTACAATGAAGATGGATATGGGTGGTGCCGCCTCTGCTATAGGAACAATCGCCGCTGTGGCAAAAAACCGATTGAAAGTAAATCTGACGGTAGTCATTGCAGCTTGCGAAAATATGATCTCAGGAAATGCGTATCGGCCCGGTGACGTGATCGGTTCAATGGCAGGAAAAACCATTGAAATTACAAACACTGATGCAGAAGGGAGATTGACACTGGCTGATGCTGTACATTTTATCATCGATCAGGAAAAAGTCAATTCAATTATTGATATTGCAACATTGACCGGAGCTGCACTCGTTGCTTTAGGTAAAAACATCACCCCCTATCTATCCAGCACCAATGAGGGGAGTCAACAATTGGAAGATGCAAGCAAAAACTCTTTAGAGAAAATATGGAGACTCCCTGCAGAGTCCGATTATCATGACTTGCTCAAATCAGAGATTGCTGATATGAAAAACTCGGGTCCCCGACTTGCTGGAACCATTGTTGCCGGCCTTTTTATTGAAAAATTCACACAAAGCCTTCCCTGGATTCATTTGGACATAGCCGGAACTTCCTGGCAGGATAAAAAAGGACCCTTAAGTCCTGTTGGTGGTACCGGAGCAGGAGTAGACCTTCTTTATCAGTATTACAAAATCCAATCCCGGTCGAAGAAAGAATAGAGTTTATCTAAAAGAGGAGAAGAATATATATTCTTCTCCTCCACATCATCCATATCAATTTTCCCGGAACTTAGTCTGTTAAAGCAGATCTATTAGTTTGCGTATATCTTCTATGACAACGGTCGCCCCCTTTAATTCTTCTTCTGTCCCATAACCATAGCTGCAACCGATGGTTTTCATGTTGTTTTTATATCCGCTTTCCATATCTTTATGACGGTCTCCGACAATGACTTGTTTTTCGGGGTGATTTTCTCGTACCTGCCGTAAAATTTCATGCTTAGGCAGATACCCGAAGGCTTCAGCATAATAAAAAGCCTCAAAGTACTTATCGAGAGGAAATGTTTTTTTTGCATTCTCCAAGTAATTTTTCCCGCAATTGCTGAGGAATACGAGAGTATAGCCTTTGTTTTTAAGGTGCTCGAGTGTTTCAATGACCCCCGGATAGAGTTCGGCTTCGCCGATTAAAACTAACCGCTCCATTTCTTTCCCTATAACATCTCCTGCGATTTTAGTCACTTCTTCAGGCAAATCAGGGCGATACTTCTCCCACATTTCGTATCTGGTAAGTCCAAGAAATCGTGTAACCTCCCGATCCGTTAAGTCCCTGCTTTTTAAATGCCCTAATTCCATTAATGCTTCCTGTCCCTTTCGAAATGCGGGCAAATAGATTTTTTCACTCCAATGAAGGGTTCCGTCATAATCAAAGTATAAGGTTTTTACGCCACTAAACATTGTGGATTTCTTTCATAAGATTAACCATTTCTATGGCTGTCATGGCTGCATCAAATCCTTTATTCCCCGCTTTCGTTCCCGCCCGCTCGATAGCCTGTTCAATGGTGTCTGTCGTAAGCACTCCAAATACCACAGGAACCTCAGTATCAAGAGAAACACTTGCAATCCCTTTTGTTACTTCACTGGACACGTAATCAAAATGAGGGGTTGCTCCGCGAATGACAGCTCCTAAACAAATCACACCGTCGTATCGTCCACTTTTCGAAACCTTTTTAGCTATAAGAGGTATTTCAAACGCTCCCGGTGCCCAGATTACATCGATTTGATCATCGGTGGCTCCGTGTCTTTTCAATGCATCAATCGCCCCTGATAAAAGCTTGCTTCCAATAAACTCATTAAATCGCCCAACGATAATTCCAAATTTTGCCTCTTTCACAAGAAGTGTTCCTTCATAATTCTTCATTTACTTTTCCTCCTTTTTATAGTGGGTCATATGGTCCATTTTCGACTCCTTTGTTTCCAGGTAGAATTTATTGTCCTCTTGAGGATCTATTTCAATCTCCACACGCTCAACAATTTCAATCCCATAACCTGATAATCCATGAATCTTTTTTGGATTATTTGTAATCAGTTTAATTTTTTCTATTTTGAGATCTTTTAATATTTGTGCTCCAATCCCGTATTCCCGAAGATCCCCCGGAAATCCTAGGGCTTCATTGGCTTCTACCGTATCATACCCTTCATCTTGTAAAGAGTATGCCCGGAGTTTATTGATCAGACCAATGCCTCTGCCTTCCTGACGCATATAGACGAGTACACCTTTTCCTTCTTTCTCAATCATCTCCATTGCCCGATCATACTGTTCTCCGCAATCACACCGTTTGGACCCGAAAGCATCTCCTGTCAGGCACTCGGAATGGACCCGCACAAGAATCGGTTCTTTTCCATCAACTTCGCCTTTTACAAGAGCTACATGGTGTTCACCGTTAAGCTGATTGACATACCCGAAAATTCTGAATTTGCCATGCTTTGTTGGGAGTTCCGCTTCAGTAATACGTTCGATCAGAGTTTCTTTTTTACTTCTGTATGCGATAAGATCCGCAATAGTAATAAATTTCAGATCGTGTTTTTGACAATACTCTTTCAATTGGGGGACTCTTGCCATTGTTCCGTCTTCATTCATAATTTCACAAATGACGCCAGCCGGGTAAAGTCCTGCCAACCTTGCCAGATCTACTGAGGCTTCTGTATGACCGGCTCTTTTAAGAACTCCTCCCTCCTTGGCGATTAGAGGAAAAATGTGCCCCGGCTTATGAAAATCTCTAGCCGTTGCATCAGTTTCGATCAGCCTTCTGATTGTCATTGCCCGCTCTTCAGCAGAAATCCCTGTTGAAGTTCTTCGATCATCAACAGAAACTGTAAATGCTGTTTGGTTCGGATCTGTGTTATTATTGACCATCGGGAGGATATCAAGCTCCTGTAGCCGTTCTCTTTCCATGGGTACACAGATTAAACCTCTTCCATGAGTCGCCATGAAGTTTACATGCTTTGTGGTTGCTTTTTCTGCAGCCATAACAAGATCGCCTTCATTTTCACGATTTTCATCATCAACCACAACGACCATTTTCCCGTTTTTTATATCTTCAATTGCTTCTTCTATGCTGTTAAATTCTGACATTAATTTCACCCTTTCTCTTAATAAAATCCCATCTTTTCCAGTTTCTCTTGGGTCAATCCTGAGCTTTTCATCTCTCCTTTGTCACTGTTTTCCTTCGGAAAAAGCTTTTCAACATACTTTCCGATCATGTCACATTCCAGGTTTACTTTGTCTCCCGTTTTTTTCTTCAATAAAGTAGTTTCCTCCCCGGTCAGGGGAATAATTGATACTTCAAATCCCTGATGGTCCACTGTTGCTAACGTTAGGGATGTCCCGTCTATGGCAATCGATCCTTTAGGAATCATATATCGAAGAAGCTCACTACTGCACTCTATTCGGATCCATGTTGCATTTTTCTCTTTTCGATAGTTGATAATGTTACCTGTTCCATCAATATGCCCCGACACAATATGACCTCCAAAGCGGTCTCCGATTGCCATGGCCCTTTCCAGATTCACAGTGTCACCCACCTTCAAATCTCCAAGATTGGTTCTTCTTAGCGTCTCCGGCATTACATCTCCGCTAAAAGAGTCTTTATCATATTTAACCACCGTCAAGCATACACCATTGGTACTGATACTATCTCCGAGCTTAACATCTTCAAGAACTTTATTCCCGATAATTTTAATGCGGAAAACGTTACTCCCTCCTTCAATCGATGCAAGTTTTCCCAGCTCCTCAACAATTCCTGTAAACAAGCGATCACTCCCTTTGGATTTTTATCCCTCTTCTATGCGCCCTTTTACCATTAAATCTTTGCCAACCACACTATATTCAACATCTTTTAAAACAATTGCGTCTTCCAGGTGGGGAATGCCTTCTCCTCCAACCGGAGTTTTAGCTGTTAGGCCACCAATAAGTTTCGGAGCTATAAATGCAATGACCTCTTGCACTATTTTACCCTTTAAAGCACTGTAGTTAAGAGTTGCTCCTCCTTCCAGCAGGACACTGTCGATCTTCTCTTCTCCAAGAAATTCCATTAATGCCTGTAGATCAACTCTTCCTTGGTCAGAGGGAAGGATCGCTACTTTTACGCCTTTCCTTTCCAATGAATACATTTTATCTTTATTCATACTTTCCGTCGTAGCGAGAATTGTTTTCGTTTTTTCATCAACATCAAAGACCTTCGCATTAAATGGTGCTCTTCCTTTGCTATCCACCACAATTCGGATCGGATTTTTCCCTTCACTTTTTTCTAATCTGGTTGTTAATAATGGATCATCCGCAATTACTGTATTAACACCAACCATAATCCCCATTACATGATCTCTGAAATTGTGCACCCACTGCCTTGCTTCACTTCCGGTAATCCATTTTGATTCACCGGATGCAGTAGCAATTTTTCCATCGAGGGTCATTGCTGTTTTTAATGTAATATGAGGATATCCTTTTTTCATATAGTGCAGAAACACCCGATTTTGTATTCGTAATTCTTTTTCCATAACTCCTGTGTGCACCCTGATGCCCTTGTCCATCATCTTTTTAATGCTTTTCCCCATCACTAATGGATTCGGGTCTGTCAGTCCAATCACTACTCTCCCGATTTTCTCTTTAATCACTCGATCAACACAGGGTGGGGTTTTCCCATAATGATGACAGGGTTCCAATGTTACGTATAATGTTGCTCCATTGCAATCTTCGATTGCAGCTTCAAATGCATTTACTTCTGCGTGATGATCGCCGTAAGCTTTGTGGAAGCCCTCACCGATGATTCGGTTCTCTTTTACGATTACCGCACCGACCAAAGGATTGGGGTTGGTCCTTCCTCTTCCTTTTTCTGCAAGCTCCATCGCTCTTTTCATGTACTTAAGATCTTCTTGGATCTGTTCTTCTTTCACAGCCTGACCTCCTTGAGCTGAAATGATTTATTCACCAAAAAACACCTGAAGAAATATCCTCAGGTGTTAAAAATTATCCCAACTAAAATACATTATAATTATACTTATAATGCAACCAGTTCTCTTCTTCCATCCAGACTTTACTGTCGGTTTTGGAGTTTCACCAAATCAACCCTTAAGGTTCGCGGACTTTACCGCCGGTCGGGAATTACACCCTGCCCTGAAGATCATCAATTATTCATTTGTGTACTTACTATACCATTGAATATTTTCTTCTGTCAAGAAAAATTCTTATTCTATTCATCTTCAAGGGTCTCCTGGACTCTCTTAATCACCTCTGAAGTAAAACCTTTTCTCAAAAGAGAGCTATAGACTGCCCCTCTTTTCTTATAGTGTGTTTCATCCTTTCTCTCTCGTTTTCGCAAAACTTTTTGAGCTTCCTCTAGTGCTTTTTCATAATGAACGTCTACCATCTCATCAATCGCTTTTCTCACTTCGGGATCATTCTTCAGAGTTTCCAGAGTGTGATGAATGGCACCATGAGTGAATCCTTTCCCCATTAACCTCTGATATAGCTTATTGAGAAGCAGATTCATTGGAAGGGCCCTGTGGGAATGAAAATATCGGTAGCCTTCATCCTGGGCAATCAGAAGTTCCTTTTCCGGAGGATACTCCTCATTTATAATTTTTTCGACCAGCTCTTCTTCTATCCCTTTCTCCTTTAGTTTTGCACTTACAAATCTGCTCCCTTTTTTACCTCCTTCTCCTTTGATCCTGACAAACTCTTTCCCGAAACTCTCATCACTCTGATAGCCATACTGATGAAGTTTATCAATGGCAGTTTGAATTTCTCTCGAGGAATATCCTTTTCCATTAAGATAGTCCCTAATTTCTTTTTGACTTCTACTGCGATATGAAAGATACCTCACCGCCAAATCAAAGGCCTTTTTATCCATGAAACTCTTCCTTTCATCCGTGATTGTTTCCTGTCTACTTGACAAGGGTCAGTTCAGATTCACGGCTCTCTTAATGAGTTTTTTGCTCTTCCATTTGCTTTCTCATCGTTTCACCGATGGTTGAAGGGGTTGTTGCCATTGTGATTCCACACTCTGCCATCACTCTGATTTTTTCCGATGCGGTTCCTTTCCCTCCGGAAATAATGGCTCCTGCATGTCCCATTCTTTTTCCTGCAGGTGCCGTTACGCCGCTTATGAAACCTACTACCGGTTTTCTCATATTCTCATTAATCCACTTTGCCGCCTCTTCTTCCTGATTCCCCCCGATCTCCCCGATGATAACGACTCCATGTGTTTCAGGATCTTCGTTGAATAACTTTAGTACATCCACAAAACTCGTTCCATTCACAGGGTCGCCACCAATTCCAACAGCTGTCGATTGTCCCAATCCGACTTGGGATAGTTGATGAACCGCTTCATATGTCAAGGTTCCTGACCTGGAGACAACACCAATTCTCCCTTTCTTATGAATGTAACCTGGCATAATCCCCACCTTGCATTCATCCGGCGTGATCACACCGGGGCAGTTTGGACCAATGAGTGTTGTAGGTTTATCTTTCAAATACTCCCTTACTCTAATCATATCTTTAACAGGGATATGCTCTGTTATACAGATAACCAAAGGGATATTGGAGTTTGCAGCTTCCAAAATCCCGTCTGATGCATAGGGTGCGGGAATATAAATCACCGATACGTTTGCCTGTGTTTTCCGGACTGCTTCTTCAACAGTATTGAATACCGGTATCCCCTGAACTTTCTCCCCTCCTCTTCCGGGAGACACCCCCGCAACGATTTTCGTTCCGTATTCTAACATCTTTTGGGTGTGAAATTTTCCAGCTGAGCCTGTAATCCCCTGGACGATAATTTTCGATGATTCGTTCACATAAATACTCATCTTAAACCTCCCCTCTCAATTCCTTTTCAATTTCCGCAATGATTCTTTCTGCCCCCTCATCCATCGATGATACACTAATGACGTTGACCGATGAATCTCGAAGAATACTTCTCCCTTTTTCAACATTGGTTCCTTCCAGGCGAACGACTAGAGGTACACTAAGTTCAGTTTCCTTTACCGCTTCCACGATGCCCTCAGCAATTACATCACATTTCATTATGCCGCCGAAAATGTTTACAAAGATCCCTCGAACCTTCTCATCGGACATAATAATTCGAAAGGCATGTGCCACGTTTTCTTTTGTCGCGCTTCCTCCCACATCAAGAAAATTTGCAGGTTCTCCGCCATAATGTTTAATTGTATCCATTGTTGCCATAGCAAGTCCTGCTCCATTTACCATGCATCCAATTTTTCCATCAAGAGCAATATAAGAAAGACCGTACTTTGCCGCCTCTAATTCCTTTGGATTTTCCTCATCTTCATCCCTTAAGTCGCGAAGATCCTCCTGACGAAAAAGCCCGTTATCATCAATGTTCACTTTCGCATCAATGGCCAAAAATTTGCCCTGACTATTGAGAATCAAAGGATTGATTTCGATAACCGATGCATCTTTTTCAGTGTATAATCGATAAAGGTTTTTTAACAGCTTCGTCCATGATTCCATCTGTTGGATTTTCAACCCAAGTTTAAAGCCTGTTCGTCTGCACTGAAAATCACTCAAGCCCAAAGAAGGCTCAATCGTCTCTTGCAGAAGCTTTCCCGGAGTTTTTTCTGCAACCTCCTCAATGTCCATCCCCCCCTCTGAGGATACCATTAAAGTAATTTTACCCATCTCTCTATTTAAGATAAATCCGATATAGAATTCCTTTGAAATTTCAACTCCTTCTTCAATCAGTAATCGCTGAACTCTTTTTCCTTCCGGTCCTGTTTGGTGAGTGACGAGGGTCATCCCTAACATTTTTTCCGTGAAATCCTTCAGTTCTTCTTCTCCAAAGGCAAGTTTTACACCACCGGCTTTTCCTCTGCCACCTGCATGGATCTGAGCTTTTACAACAACAGGATAGGAACCCATTGTTTTCCCAAGCTGATATGCTTCTTCGGAACTATAGGCCACTTCCCCTTTGGGAACAGGAATACCATACTTTCGAAACAGTTCTTTCCCTTGATACTCGTGGATGTTCATCAAACCACTCCTTTCTTTAAACAATTTGGAATAACAAGTTAATAAATAGAATCATAAAAAACAGAGCAAATGGATATGTTGCACCGTATGCAACTCCCACTTCATTGGAGTCTGTCGACTCAATAGCAGCTGCCAAACCCGGTGTGCTGGTCATTCCTCCGCATAGTCCGCCAATTAAGTAGAGGGGTTTGATCTTTAATAATTTACTTCCCACTAAATAGCCGGATCCAATGCTTGCCAGTCCAGTAAGAAATCCGATAAAAAGCAGTTCCACACCGGTTGTTCTTATTAGAGTCAGGGCCTCATATCCATAATTTAATCCTACAATGGCCAAAAACATTTTCAACGCTAAATCCCGGGTCACACCCAGTACTTTTTCGTCCATTTCAAAGCTTATTTTCCCGATTTTTTTTCGATCACCTAGAAAAAGTGCCATGATCAAAACTCCACCGGTGGCTCCCAGAGAAAACTCTCCGAGAGTTTCCCCCAAAGGAATGCTGACATTCCCCAATAAAACTCCGCTTGCACAGACTAGTGAAAATCCGGTGACACTGAAGCGATGCAAAAGCTTTTTCTCTTTTTCTTTTTCCGTTTCTTTTTCTGTTTCATTGTCCCGTCTGTAAATTTTCATTTCTTCAGTATCTCCGGAATCAGTTTCCAAAAGCATTCCTTTTTCCCTAAAGCTTTTTGCAAGGATTTGAACGAAGAGGATCACGATAATAACTCCGGGGACGTATGCTATGGAATACCCAAGGCCTACCAACGCTTCCGATCCACCTGTTGCTAAAGAAGATTCAATCGCAGCCGCCAGGCCGGGAGAACTGGTCAGGGCTCCGGAAAATGTCCCTACGACACTTTCCAAACTCTGGCTTTGGAACAGTTTAACGAAAGCCCATGTGGCAAGGCTTCCGGTAAGTGTCACCACAAAAGCAAGAATGATGAACTGAGGACCGTTATTCCGTATGATCCTTCGAATATTTTTCGATGCTGCCAAACCCACGGATGCGATAAAAAGAACGAGGCTCAAATTAAAAAGTTCTCCCGAGATAAAGTTTTGCGTCGTGTCAAAGTCCGGATTTCCCATCAACAAAAATGCCGTTACTCCGTAGCTGATGAAAATCCCCACAAAAAGACCTCCGGAGCTTCCCAGACTGACTCCTTTTATATCAATCAATCCTAAAAATTTCCCTATAAAAATGGTGCCGAACATTAAAATAAAAGGGTTGGTCAATATACTTTCCATTCAATAACAGCCTCCTAAAACCTTTATAACCGTTCTATTCCTCTTAAAATAAAATCCCCAATAAATTAATCATAAAGCCTACACCAAATGCAATGGAAACTGCTATAGTCATAGCTTCCAAACCTCGCGTCATTCCAGAAACGAGATCCCCCGCAACAGTATCTCTCAGACTGTTGGTAATTGCAACTCCCGGAACCATTACCATAATTCCTCCGACAATCATGACATTCATGCGAATTTCCGGAAAGATCGCTGCAATAAATATTGCCAGAAATGCAGCAATCATACCACCTGCCAGGTGGGCGAAAAAGCTTGGAAACCCTCCTCTCAGAAGGATTCTCAATGCATATGTCATAATGATTGTACTGAGCAGTGCGCCTGTAAATTCACCAAGGCTTGCTCCAACCAGAAGGATAAAAAACGCACTTGCAATTCCTGCAGAAATCGCTTGAAACTGTATGGAATAAGGTTCTTTTTCTTCATCAATCCTCTTTAGTATTCTCATCCCCTCTTCAATAGAGATTTCCTGCATAACAAAGCGCCTGGAGAAATCATTAACCTTTGAAACTTTATCCAAATTGATTAAACGCTCCTGAATCCTCTTTAAAGAGGAAAGCATATGTTCAACTGAAGTTTCCTTCAAATCAACAGATATATGAATTCCTGTTGGTGTGACTAATGATTCAACATATTCGATTCCGGCAGAACGGCAAATTCGTTGAATAGTATCCTCCACACGGTAGGTTTCACTTCCGTTTTTCACCATAATCTCCCCTGCATACATAGCGAGAATCAAAATCTTTTTTTCTTCCTTAGCAGATATACGTGGAGTAATATGGTCGGTTTGAACAACCTCCTTTTCTTCCGGCAAACTCTCATTTTCTCCTTCGTCTACTGGATCTCCGCGCTGGTAATAGTCTTCTATTTTTGCCTTTTCAATTTCTTTATGTAATTCCAGATCTTCATTTGCAGTGGAATCCACCGATCCCTTTTTTTCCAGCAAGCGTTGTTTTTTCCTCGCTCTCAACTCTGCCAATTCCATTCTTTTTTTTCTGAGATAACTGTTAATCGACAAAATAATCGTCAGCCCACCGGCAATCGCCAATGCTACTAGAAGTGCTTCACTTCCAGCCTCTGCGGCTAGATGATAATCCTCTTCTAAAATTGCTAACATTGTTCGATATAAAGTAAGTCCGGGAACTAAAGGAACAATTGCAGGAATCACGTAAACAGTGAAGGGATGTTTCCCCTTTCTTGCAAAACGCTCTCCGATCATCGCAATAATCATTGCCCCTATAAATGTAGCCACAACCGCATTCCCAAACTCCAGCTTTATACCCTGAAAGATGGTCCATCCAAAGGCTCCTGAAAATCCCGAATATAGCAGGGTTTTTCTCGGCACCTGAAAAAGCACGGCAAACCCCATGGTTGCAATATAAGCGTAAAAGAAATGAAGGATCTGTGTCATCATCTTGACTCCTTTCGAAAATAAGCCATCGTTCTTAGACCTTGATTATAACAAAAAAACCCTGAAGTGAACACCACTAAAGGGTTTAATATCGTTGATTTTCCGCCAGATTTTTCATCCATGACCCTCTTTTGTATCGTAAATAAAACAGCAGTCCTTTTGTGCTTTCAGCAACCAGCATACTGGCTAGTACTCCCATGATCCCTAAGTTCAGCATGATTCCGAGAATCCAAGCAAGAGGAATCTGAAGACCCCAAAAGCCGATAATTGTGATCCATAAGTTCGCCCATGTGTCACCGCCGCTCCTTAGGATATAGGGAAACATGACATTGAGTACTTGTGCATAGATAATCGTGATCACCAATGGAATCGCTGATATACCCATCGTTACCGTCTCCGGTTCCAAGCTGAATACACCGAAAACCGGTCTGGAAAAAACAAGTATCAGTCCATTCATAAGTGTCACCATAATTAATGCCGACCATACACCGGACTCCGCTTTTTCTTTGGCAACACGATATGCACTTTTCCCCAGTTCCTGCCCTACGATTCCCACATTTGCAGCAGCCATTGCAGCAACCCCTGTGATCGTAAGAGTTTGAAAAATCTTTAGTATTTCATAAACTGCGACTTCCTGTACCCCTATGGTAAATACAATTCGGGTATAAAACGTCATCGCCAATTGCCAGGCTGCTCCATCCAACACCATTGGAACACTGATATGAAACAGTCCCAGGAAAAGATGGCGATCGAAGCCCAAGGAAAGAGAAATCCCTTTTTTTCTTAGAATACTCTTCACGAGAAGAAGAAGGATCCCGAACTCTATTCCCCGGGCAATGAGAGTGGCGTAAGCAATGCCCATGATCCCCCAGTTTAAAATGAGGAAGAAGAGTCCATTTAACAAAAGATTAATTCCCATTGATATGAATGTGGCAATCATTGGATAGGTGTTTTTTTTAAATGCCAGAAAAACCCCCGAAAAAATTGAGGAAAACAAAATAAATAGAATGGAATAAGCGATAATATGCAAGTATTCATGGGCCGATTCCAATGCCAAACCCGAAATATTAAGTGCTTTTAAAAAATGGATTCCCGCTCCCTGGAAAACAAGAATAATTCCTATTCCTCCAACAATTGCACAGGTCATCATAGTCCCTATAACTTTTTCAAACTTCTCTTCCTTTTTACCACCTATATACTGGGAAAGAAGAACGGTCAGTCCAGCTGAGACCGCCATGAAAATTGTAAGAAAAAGACTGAAAAGTTGATTAGCACCACCAACACCGGCAAGTGCCGACTCACCCAATTGCCCGATAAAAAGTTTATCCGCAGATCCTAAAAGTCCCCTAAGCATGTTTTGAACCATCAAAGGAAAAGCGATAATCATTAATGCTTTCATATATTTTTTGTTCACTTCTCCCACCTCTTTCTTAACCTGCTCTCGAGTATCTTACCCTTTTTGCAATGAAACTGCAAGGCGGGGTTGGTTCACTGTGAGGGTGTATGAAATAATTATTATAACTTTTTGAAAAAAATCTATTGACTTTTATTTCACCTGGGTATAAGATATGAAATGTGAAATAGGTAAAAAACCAATCACAAAAATACATAGATTAAGGAGGAAAAACGATGATTAAGTTAAGAATGAATCAAATCAAAGATCAAAGCATGTTTACAAGTCAATTTACTGAATCTCATCACATTTCCTCTGCCATTTTATACAGATAGGTTTAATCGGTTTTTCATTTTGGTCTTCGATCAGGTGATTTCCTTAAACAAAACTAACTGGTCATGGCAGAGTAGCTATGGCCTTTTTCTATGCTTTTTAGGCGATAGCTGTGATGGCTGTGGCCTTTTTCTATGCCCGCCTTTCCTATGCAGAACTATGAAACCGATCGACAGGTTTCAACGTCTTATATTTTAGCGGAGAGGTAAATAGAATTTAATCGTTTCGACGAGCCACAGATTCTCTCTGTGGTTTTTTTCGTTTATCGAAAATTCCGCACCACTTTCATCAATAAAATCTTACACTGAAAGACCAAAGGAGGGGTAGCGATGTTTCGCTTGCTTCAATACACAAAAAAATACAAATTCCTGTTTATTACACCAATCTTCGCCATGTTTATCCTTATCGGCTTGGATATGCTTAATCCCTATATAACAGGAGTAATCATTGATAAAGTCATCATAAATCAGGAGTTTCATCGTTTAAACGGACTATTGCTTTTACTGATAGGGATTACCTTAGGGAGAGCAATCTTCGGATATATTCGCGAATTTATGTTTGATTATGCGGGGGTACAGGTTGGTCTGGACCTTCGCAAAGATTTATTCGATCACATCCAGAGTCTGCCCTTTGAATATTTTGACCAGACAAACACTGGTGAGATCATGTCCAGAACCACCCGTGATGTGGATAACGTATGGGAAGTGGTCGGCTTTGTTGCCGGATTTTTCCTTGAACAGATATTCTACGTGATTGTAGCAACATCGCTTATGTATATGATCAATTGGCAGCTCGCACTGGCCTGCACAGTCATCTTTCCGCTGCTGGCATACCTCGCGGTGAAAATGGATCGCACAATGGGAAAAGCCTACGAGGAAATCAGCGATCAGGATGCGATCTTAAACACAAAAGCCCAGGAAAATATTGCAGGGGTCAGGCTTGTTAAATCACTCAACCGGGAGTCTTTAGAGAAGAAGAAATTTCGAAAGGAAAATCACAAACTCTTTGAGTTAAACGTGAATCGAAGCCGGATTCTTGGAAATTTTCAGCCAAAAATCGAGTTTCTTTCCTACTCTTCAACAATTCTTGTGATTTTAGTCGGAGGATTTCTAGTCATCCGTCAACAGATGAGCATCGGAGAACTTGTGGCTTTCAATGGATATGTTGCGATGCTCGTTTGGCCGATGCGGTTTTTGGGGTGGCTGACAAACAGTCTTTCCCGATGCAATGCTTCCTTGAAGAAAATCTTTGGCATAATGGATCAGGAACCTTCAATAAAAAGCCCCGATCTGCCCATAGAACCTGACACCCGTCAAGGTTCGGTCGAATTCAGGAATGTAGCGTTCTCTTATGATCAGGAGCAGATCCTGAAGGATTTATCCATAAAAATTAAACCCGGAAGCACCGTTGCAATAATGGGTGCTACCGGTTCCGGAAAATCTTCTTTAGTAAACCTCGTGCCAAGATATTATGATATTGATCATGGAATTCTATTGGTCGATGGAATCGATGTACGGAAACAAGATCTGCGTTCTCTTCGGGAAAATATTTCCGTCGTTATGCAGGATACGTTCCTCTTTTCAGATACTCTTTATGCAAATCTGACGTTTGGAAGAGATCATGTAAGTGAAGAGGAAGTCCGCCAGGTTATTAAAGATTCCAAAGTCGATGACTTTGTTCATGAATTACCCGACGGCCTTAATACTGTTATCGGAGAGCGGGGAGTCGGGCTTTCCGGTGGCCAGAAACAGCGGGTATCAATTGCCCGAGCTTTGTTGAAAAAATGCCCGATACTAATCTTCGACGATGCCACTTCCGCCCTTGATATGGAAACTGAATTCTCGATTCAAAGAGCACTGAAGCAACGAACAGCGATCACGAAAATAATCGTTGCCCATCGAATTTCAGCAGTAAAGGATGCTGATGAAATTATTATCTTGCAGGATGGCAAAATTTCAGAGCGGGGAAATCATCATCAGTTAATGAATCGTAAAGGATACTATTACCGATTATTCCAAAATCAATTGGGGGATGTGGCGTTAGCAAAAAAAGAGGTGATCTAACGTGACATGCTGTAATAAATTTCTTTTAAAACTTATTCGCCAGCTTCGTGCAAGAGACTATCAGTTTGAGTATTGCCTGATCATCTTTCCGATCATCGCATTCATCATTGCATATCGCTTGGTGACAAAAAAATAAAAATCTTTTGGAAATGAGGTGAAGCTTATGGCGATTAATACATTTCGGGAAGACGAGAAAATTGATCATTCCATTAATCTGAATGTTCTCTTTCGTCTCCTCAGCTATCTCAAAAATTATAAAAAAAATGTTCTTTTTGCAATGCTTCTTATGCTTATTGCGGTCACCGTTAATATCATCAATCCCTATTTTATAAAAATCGGAATTGATGAGTATATCAGCGAAAACAATACCCGGGGGCTTATTTCTCTTGGAGGGATCATGATCGTTGTAAACAGTCTTTCAATGATTGCATCAAAAAAAAGAATCAATCTTATGGGTGTGACCTCAAATAAAATCCTCATGGAAATTCGGGAAGCCCTTTTTAATCATATTCAAAAACTTTCCTTTTCCTTTTTTGATAGCCGTCCGGTTGGAAAGATCCTTGCGAGGATTACAACTGATGTCAATGCTTTGACCAATTTTTTTACTGATAGTGTTACTGTTGTGATTCCGGACATCATTACTCTCTTGGCGATTTCAGGAATCATGTTTTGGATGAACTACCAATTGGCTCTGGCTGCATTTGTTATGCTTCCCCTTCTTATGGGAGGTCTTGCTTTTATCGAAAGAACCTTCAGTAAAAAATGGCAGGTTTTCCGCAAAAAAAATTCAAACCTGAATGCCTATATCCATGAAGACTATTCAGGGATCCGTGTAGTGCAAAGCTTTGCAAAAGAAACCGAAACGAGCCATACATTCTTTGACCTGGGAAGACAGCTCAATCATGCTTTCACAAGTGCCATCCGCTATGCCAATGGTTTTTGGTCAATGGTCGTTTTGTCTTGGGGATTGGGTACTGCCGTTGTATTTTGGGCGGGAGTTCGGCTTATTGAAAGAGGAGAAATATCCATCGGAGTCCTCGTCGCTTTTATGGGCTATATCACAATGTTTTGGAGACCGGTAATGAACTTAACGAACTTCTATAATATCACTGTAAGTAATATGACAAGTGCTGAACGGATCTTCGAAATTCTCGATACACCTCCGGGTATTGTTGATGAACATAATGCGAAAATGCTCCCGCCGATCCAGGGGCAGGTATCATTTCAGAATGTAAGCTTTTCCTATGACAGGGAGGAAAGAGTCTTGGATGGTGTTTCCTTCGATGTGAAACAAGGTGAAACAATTGCTTTAGTCGGACATACCGGCGCAGGCAAGACCACTATTATTAACCTTCTAAGTCGTTTTTATGATCTTCAGGAGGGTAAAATCACCATTGACGGCCATGATATCAGCAAGGCAACCATGGATTCTCTTCGAAGCCAAATGGCCGTTATGATGCAGGACACCTTTCTTTTTTCAGGAACCGTAAAAGATAATATCCGATACGGAAAACCCGATGCAAGTGATGAGGAAATCATCCATGCAGCAAAAGCTGTCAATGCCCATTCATTTATTATGACTCTTGAAATGGGGTATGATACCGAGATTAATGAAAGAGGCTCTAAGCTATCCATTGGACAGAGACAATTGCTGGCGCTTTCCAGGGCAGTTCTCAATGATCCTCGGATTCTGATACTTGACGAGGCAACCTCCAGTATTGATACCGAAACAGAGCTTCTTGTGCAGGAAGGAATCGAAAAGCTGTTGAAGGATCGAACATCCTTTGTTATTGCCCACAGGCTTTCCACGATAAAAAAAGCTGATCGGATTATGGTCATTCACGATGGTAAGATTCTCGAGACCGGATCCCATGATGAGCT
>Ga0207421_10000586_pt1 | contig 47193 bp, 53 predicted proteins | sample SodLakKL_010_SED_4_FD_187542 | JGI IMG/M metagenome (GOLD analysis project Ga0207421, IMG submission 187542) | Alkaline sediment microbial communities from Lake Tanatar, Kulunda Steppe, Russia - 8KL_010_SED (SPAdes) (version 2) | ecosystem: Environmental > Aquatic > Non-marine Saline and...
TTCCACGAAGGAGTTACGCTGCTGCACGAAAACGGTATCAGAACCATCCTGTTGTGCTGACAGGATGTTCATTGTTCCAACGTCTAGGCCTTTGGCCATGTTTGTGAAACGCCGCTGGTGGATTATAAATCTATGTGGTTTGATTTCATTATAGTAGTCCAATAAATAATGCGGCACTAGCCTCCCGGCTCGCTCGTCAATCTCGTCTTACGACCGCTCGTAATCGCTCGAGCAGGCCCGAAAGCGCGCCGCCGACTGCGGATTCATCCTCGTCGGCGGTCGCAAGCTCTTCGGCTCGCTGCTTTTCTCGGAGTTCCTTGAGCTTCTGCGTCTGGTCATCGACGGTCGACTCGGACCGGGCCATCTTCGTGTCGCCACCCTTGAGTCCCTTCAGGCCCGCGACCTGGGCGTCGACGCCCGACGAGCGCGTCGTCTTTGTCGCCAGGTTCGAGTCGAGACTCGAGCCGTCGAACTCGTTGTCGCTGAAGGTCAGTCGTTTGTTTTCGCTCTTTGGGACCCCGCCCCAGGAGAGTTCGACGCCCTCCATGGCGTCGTCGATGTCCGCTTCGATTTCCGCGTCGGTGTAGGCGGGGCCTTCGTCCTCTTCAGCTTCTTCTTCGGGTTCGCTATCTGCAGTTGCCGTGTCGAGGTAGTGTCCGATCAGTGATGCGCCGGTCGCGGCGGTCACACCGGCGAGACCGATGGCGTAGATGCCGATGATGCCGGCCGTGTAGTCTGCACCGTGGAGCCAGTCACCGGGATAGGCGACGACGAACCAGAGTGCTGCCAGCACCGTTGCCCCAGTCCCCACCGCCGACAGGATCCGCATCCGTCGTTCGGAGGGAAGCAAGACGACGATGCCCAGCATGAACGTCGGCAACGACAGCATGCCGATCGCGTAGGCGGGCCGCAACACCGTGAAATAGTCGGGTGATCGGTACTCGAGGGTTGCACCCCAGACGAACAACACCAGCGCCATGACGGCGAGGCCGATGCCGCCGACGAACAACCCGAAGCCGACGTAGATGTCGGTGTGGTCGTCCGGTTCACCGACGTAGCGTCGATAGAGATCGAAGAGGTAGCCATCAGGGGGGTCTTCCGCGGCCATTAATGCCCCCTTTCGACTCCAGTATAATGACTGTTGGGTCGAAATATTGTCACTCTACCGTCAATTTATTCGACGAGTAGATCGGTGAGAGAAACGGCGCTCAATCCTGACAACAGCCGCCCGCTTCTCCGCCGAAGTCGACGGCCAACGGCTCCGAAATGGCCTTATTCACCGCCTCGAGTCGCTCGGCGAGCGCGCTCTTGGCCTCGAGGAACTCGGCCATCGGTTCCATGGCGTGGAGTTCCTCCTGTGTGTCCTGCAGTTTCGAGAGGTCCGACTGGGTGGCGTTGCCGGTCTGTCGGGCCAGCATGAACTCCTGGCGGATCCGCTCGAACTCGCTGATCTTCGCCTGGACGTCGTCGTCCGCTTCGACGCGTTGCTGGGCGGCTTCGAACGACTGGTACTCGGGAAGGGTCGTAATCACCTCGCCGAGTTCCCGGCCGAGGGCCTCGACGTCGGTCGTATCGGCGGCGGTTTCGATGCTCATAGATGTTCTTACGGGGCAGTCGGTTTCAACTTGGCGGAACCCGCAGGCGTCCCTCGGCCGGAACCCGACAGTCACAAACCCGCGTCGTTTTACGTTCGGGGGCGCAATTCCGTCCAATGACCCAGGAGTCGACTTCGGAGTACAGCGAGGGTGATCTTCGAAACACGGGGATGGCCCTCAAACACGATCGGGAGTGGGACTACGAACTCGAGCGAATCGTCGAGGCCGTCGAGGAGCGAAACGCGACCAAGGTCGGCCTCCAATTTCCCGAGGGCCTCAAACGTCGCGGACCGAAGGTGGCAGACGACCTCCGCGCTTTGCTCGGCGACGACGTGACGATCCTCCTCTCGGGACAGCCCTGTTACGGCGCGTGTGATCTCGACACCTATCTGATGAAGCGCACTGACGTCTTCGTCCACTTCGGCCACTCGCCGATGAAGAACACGGACAAGGTGATCTACGTCCCCCTGTTCTCGAACGTCGCCGTCCAGCCCATCATCGAAGAGTCACTCGAGACGCTCGAACCGCCGGCGGAGACGCCGGAAATCGGTCTGGTGACGACGGCCCAGCACATGAATCGGTTCGAGGAGATGCGCGACTTCCTCGAGTCCCACGGCTATGCGGTCCAGACACGCCGTGGCGACGAGCGCCTGACCCACGAGGGGCAGGTCCTCGGCTGCAACTATGCGAGTGCAGACGTCCCGGCCGACCAGGTCCTCTACGTCGGTGGTGGCAAGTTCCACCCGCTCGGACTCGCCATGGAGCACCCGGAGAAACACGTCGTCATCGCCGACCCGGTCAACAACGTCGTCACCGTCGCGGACACGGAGAAATTCATGAAACAGCGCTACGGGGCCGTCCATCGGGCGATGGACGCGACGAAGTGGGGCGTCATCTTCTGTACGAAAATCGGGCAAGGCCGCTGGGAGATGGCCCAGGACATCCTCGACGGAAACGACGACGCGTACCTGATCACGATGGACGAGGTGACGCCGGACCGCCTCCGCAACTTCGACATGGACGCCTTCGTCAACACGGGCTGTCCCCGAATCACCACCGACGACGGCCCTCGCTTCCACAAGCCCATGCTCACCCCCGGCGAGTACGAGATCGCGATCGGCGAGAAACCGCTCGACAGCCTCGAGTTCGACACCTTCCACGGCACCTGGTAGAGCTGTCGGTGTCACGCCCCACTCTGGGGACGGCCGAGAACGAAGCGACCTCGAGCCTGTCACTCGAGGGTTACAGTGATGACTTCCTGGCTCCTGTCGTTCGTGACCGTCACCTCGCCAGATCCACGGACGCTGACCGTATACCCGGGCACTCGAAACTCGAGCACCCAGTCCGATCGACGCGAGGTCATGAGTAACTCGAGTGCCTCCGTGTTGATGTGGTCGTGGATGGCGAACTCGAGTTCTTGCGGGGGTACCCCCTCGAACCGGGCCAGTGCGGTGGCAACCGAGAGCGTTACGTCGTAGGACTCAGGGGGCATGTCGCCTCCCGGCCTCACGTCCTGGACGGACGGCACCGTTTTTCATCACTGCGTTCACCACGGTCCCCACCATATTTACTGAGAGGAGTTCACACACTAAATACGTATCTTCGTCGCTACTACCCCAACAACCGATACGGGTGCCTGTGGTTCCTTTCCATTGATTAACGATGGAGTATGGACAATCACCGGCGTAACTGTGCCATAATCCGTATGACGATGCACAGTCCTCACTCCTCGTCACCACGGTGGATCGCCAGAGCCGACTCGATCGTCAACTCCCCGCGAGCGACCCGACGGGCCAGCGTCTCGTCGATCGCTCGATTCCGCTCGCTGTGCTCGCGCGACCGGTCCTTGATCCGCTGTAACTCTCCGTCGGTGGGTTCGATCTGTCTGCTGTCGATCGGCTCACCCTCGAGTCGAGCGATGTTGATCGCCGCGATCACGTCGCCCATTCCCCGTGCACCTGGGCCGAGGTACGGGGTCGTCCCGCTTTCGTCGACCAGTTCCACGCGCACGTCCTCGAGTTCGTTGATGAGTCTTCCGCCCTGGAGTCGGGCCCCATCACCGACGCGGACGACGGGGTTCGCTGCGCCCCGGCGCTCGAGTTCCGTGCTGATCCGATCGATGGCATCGCCGAGCGGAATCTGAAACGCGGCGACGACCGTCTCACCCTCGAGGACGGCGATACCGGGGCGCTGGCCCGGATCGATCCCGATGATCGTCCGTCCGCGACCACCACCGATGGTCGCGAGGGCGTCGTCGACGGCCGCCCGACTGTTGTCCGGATCGACGACGAGTACCGGGCAGTTACTATGCCTGAAGCGATCCGTCTCTCCATCGCTCGTCAGTACGACTGCAGTTCGGTCGGGGAGCTCCTCGTCGAGTTCGACTGTGGTAAACGTCGCTCCTCGTGCCCGAAGGGCCGTGACGGCCTCGTGATAGACTTCGAAATCGTCCGTGGCGACGACGATCACGGGTTGACCTCGGTGGGCCACCAATTAAACGTGTCCGTCCCAACAGACCGACAGCCAAAGCGAGCCTTCCGTGAGGATGTACTCGACCACGCCGACCCACAACGCGTTTCGGGGGCTTTTTGCCCCCGTTCACCCAATCGCCGCTGTGAACGACGACGCCATCAAGACGGGTTGTGGGCCGGTCGACGACCTCCTCGGGGGCGGACTCGAGCGTGGAACGGTCACACAGCTGTACGGCCCGCCGGCGACTGGGAAGACGAATCTGGCCCTCTCGGCAGCCGTCGAGGCAGCAGCCGACGGGGCGACCGTCGTCTACGTCGATACGGAGGGGGTGTCCGTCGACCGATTTCAGCAGTTACTCGAGGCCCGAACGGACGATGTCGAGGCGGTTGCCTCGCGGATCGTCATCGAGGAGGCGTACGACTTCGAGGAGCAAGCCGAGGCGGTACGCGATACAGCGGAGTTCGCCACACGGGCAGACCTGATCGTCCTCGACAGTGCCACCGGCTTTTATCGCATCGAGCGTGGCGAGGACGGCGAGGCCGGCGACGCGCTCCGATCGGTCGCCAACCAGGTGACTCACTTGCTCTCGTTGGCACGGAAACACGACCTCGCGGTCGTCATCACCAATCAGGTGTTCGCCGACCCGGACTCGAACCGAACCCGGCCCCTCGGAGGAAACACCCTCGAACACTGGACGGGCGTGGTGGTTCGCCTCGAGCGGTTCCGCGGGGGCAATCGCCGCGCGACGTTGACGAAACATCGCTCGAAGTCCGCAGGCGACTCTGTCACATTCACCATTACGGAAACGGGCCTGTCGGGGACCGAGGGTACCGGCCCCTGATCGGTGTCGTCGTTTCGGTGGGTGAGTTTTCGCGAGGCGGTGTCGTTGTGCACCGACTCGAGCCCCGCTGTCGGCGAAAGGTCGTCACGAGAACCCACCAGCATTCGCGCTCGAGGCCCGTAACTGGCCGCGGCGTATCGAAGTGACCGACGGCTGACGTCCAAGGAACCGAAAATTCGGTCGGACCTACAGTTCGTTGAGTTTGCGGAGCAACTGCCCGCGGTACTCCTCGTCCGACCGCACACCTTTCAACTCCAGGACGTTTCGCTCGAGTTTGTCGAGGGCGACGCGGAATGCGTTCTCGGCGCCGTACCCCTCCCCAGTGCCCGCGGCCTGGGACTTGTTGGTTCGCAGGCGGATCTGACACTGGATGAGGGGCGTGCCACGGAGTTTCTCTTTATGCTCGTGGAAGCGGACGTGGGCATGGAGTACCTGCATCTTCGCGTACTTGTCGGCGACCTGCTCGATGCTCTGGACGATCGATTCGCGCGTGATGGTGTCCATCAGCGCGATGTTCGTGATCTGGACGTCCATGTGCTCTTCCTCGGTGAAGGTGAGTGCCCGGAGGATGTCCGTCTTGGTGACGACGCCCTCGATGACGCGATCGTCGTCCTCGGGCGTCACCATCAGCCCGGCGTAATCGTTCTCGAGCATGGTTTCGACGGCTTCGCGCCCGGTCGCGTCCGCCGTGGTGGTCAGTACCGGGCTGTTCATGATGTCGAACACCGGCACGTCGAGCATTCGCTCGTTGTCGCCGACGCGGTCGCCGGTGGTCATCCGCTCGTTCTGACGGATGACGAAGTCCGCGATGTCGTGGGTGGTGACGACCCCGGTCAGGTAGCCGTTTTCGTTTACTACTGGAAGTCGGGAGATGCCGTGTTCACGGAGGTAGTTGATCGCCTTGCCAACACCGTCGCCCTCCTCGAGGGTGACTGGATCGGTGGTGTAGACGTCGCCGACGGTGATCGCATCGAGGTGCTCGACGACCGCACGGAGCAGGTCGTTGTCGGTGATGACACCCCAGAGGTCGCCCTGTTCGAAGACCGGTGCGACCTTGCTGTTCGATTCGACGAGGACGCGGGCGACCTCGCGAACGTCCTCCTGTCGGTCGACTTTGGGGGCCGGGTCGTTACGACTCGGCTTGATGAGCGCCGCCACCTTGGCGTCATCCTCGACGTGAGACTGGAGTACCTCTCGTTCGCTGATGACTCCGGCGTACCCGTCGTCGTCGGTGACGATCAGACCCTTCGGGTTCCCGTTCTCGAACATCGAACGGACCTTCCCCATTCGCGTCCCGACGTCAACTTCGACGTACTCCGTGGTGGCGATATCGGCGATATTCATCGTTCCACCTGGACGTACTCTCGCGGACCTATTTAACGTGTTGCACTCGATTCCACCATCGGGACCCAGCGCCACCGTTTTTGTGCTGCACTCCTCACCTCGAGCATGGCTCGAGACATAACCGTCTTCGGTCGATACACCTATCTCGCCACCGAGGTTTTTTGGGGGGCGATCGCGTTTCTCCTGCTCAGACGTGCAGGGGCCCTCAAACGCGCAGCCGTGACCATCGCGGCGCTCTATCCGATCGCGTACTTTTGGGACTGGTACACCCTCGAGGTCGGCGTGTTCGACATCAAGCTCCGAACCGGGTACGAACTGGGAGGGATTCCGATCGAGGAACATCTGTTCATGGCGGTCGTTCCTGGCCTCGTGATCGCATTCCACGAGACGCTCTTCGGTGACGAGTGAGGAGGCTGCGGTACGGTGTCTCTGGTGAGTGGCATACTGTAGTCCCAATTGAAACGAGTTACACACCCTCACAGCGAGTCGGCTCAGAACCGGTTTCTCGCCGGTTCTGAGCCATGGTATCCTGAGGGTGTGTGGCAATGGCGTTCAGTGGGTACTGTAGGTCCGCAATCACCGTGAAGGGACGACTTGAACCGTTGTCCATTCGTCCACGATTTCCCGACTGGGAAGTGGCCGATGCTGATCGGGAGGCGCTTGCACCCCTCGAGTCGGCCCCTTTATACGTACGGCCTGATCAATGCAATCCATGAACCGGTTTCGTCCTCGGGATTCGGCCGTCGATACTGTCGCCGGCCCCGAGGGTGGCGCTCGAGGGGCACTTAGAGTGGGATCGCTACTGATCGCCGTGGGTATCCTGGTCACGGTCGCGCTTGCGGCCGCCGTCGCCGGACCGCAACTGGTCACCTACGTCGACGAGCTCGACGGCCAGGACCACGAAGTCGATCCCCCCGAACCCGACGAGTGGCAGCCTCCGGAGACAGACCCGGCCGATCCCGGTGAGAGCACCTACGAGACCGACGAGGAGACGGTCAGTTCGACCGAGGTCGAAGAGCACGTCCATCGGCTGGTGAACGAGGAGCGGGTCGAACACGGTCTCGAGCCGATCGACTTCGATGGCACGGTCGCCTCCGTCTCTCGGGCCCACAGTCTGGACATGAACGAACGTGACTACTTCGCACACATCAACCCGGACGAGGAGTCACCACACGAACGGTTCCAGCAGGTTGCCGATTACTGTCAGGCCTATGGTGAGAACATCGCCCGCACGGCTGTCGGTGAACCGGTCGAACGGGCTCACGACGGCGAGCGAGTCGAGTATCACACCGCTGAGGAACTGGCCCAGGGGCTGGTCGAGCAGTGGATGAACTCCGAGGAGCATCGGGCGACAATCCTCGAGGAGGACACGGGCGAGTGGGAGCGTGGCGGGGTTGGCGTCTATCTCACCGACGACGGGACGGTGTTTGCGACGCATAACTTCTGTACGGTATGGTGACCTGGGCGTGGTTCGACGTGACGTTGCTGCAGGGTACGCTTGATACGGATCATTGTAGTGTTTACCGGCAATCGCCGCTTCGGTGCTGGCGATCGCCGGCAAAGAACCACAATGGACCGTATGAACGGGTGACATACTCTTGCGTGCCGATGAGCATGGGATGGATATGAATGTGGGCCAGAACCGTGACGTCAAGACCGTCCTGAAGGACGTCCTCAGCACCGCCTCCGATCGGGAAATTACGTTTCTCGCCGCGGGGTTTGCGTACTTTGCGTTCGTGTCGCTGTTCCCGATGGTACTGTTGGCACTGGTCGCCGGATCGTTCATCGGCGGCGAGCGCGTCGCGGAACGGCTCGTCGTGATCGCTGGTGATTTCCTGCCCGATGCGGGCGAGGACCTGTTGCTCGAGGTGCTCACCACGGAGGCCGGGCGTGCTGAGGCCACGGTCCTCGCCCTGGGGGTCTCGACGTGGGGTGCCCTGAAGGTGTTTCGCGGGCTCAGCCTAGCGTTCGATCAGGTGTACGATACCGTTCCCGACGACTCACTTGTCGAGCAACTCCGCGATGCACTCACCGTGTTTCTCTCGGTGATCCTCGCGTTGCTGTTGATGATCGTCCTCGGTGGAGTCATCGGTATGGCGGCTGGAGAGATACCGATGGGGTGGCTCCTGGGCTGGCTGGCGTTGCTGGGCGGGCTCGTCCTCGTCTTTCTCCCCATGTATTACGTGTTGCCACCAATTGCCATCTCGCTTCGGGAGGCCACACCGGGTGCCGTCTTCGCCGCGTTCGGCTGGGTGCTTCTCCAGCTCGGGTTTCAGGTGTACGTCGCCAACGCCGGCCAGTACGAGGCGTATGGTGCGATCGGGGCCATCTTGCTGTTCGTCACCTGGCTCTACTTCGCCGGAATTCTCATCCTCCTTGGCACGGTGATCAACGTCGTGCTGGGGCGTCACGACCACACGAAAGAGGCGGCTTCGGATGCGGAGTGAGCGAGGGGTGTCTTGACCTCCTCCCACGGCTGAAGCCGTGGGCTTCCGCTAGCACTCGGTCATTGGCGCCGGTCGCCCCACCGCGCCCCCGGCCGTGCCTGGTGTCACGTCTCGGATGCCCGTCCTCGAGCGAGGGGGCTGAACCGTCGTGGTGAGACGGCCTGCTGTCGTCGCGTTCCGGTGATTACCGACCGGGTGTGGTGAACACCGGCAAACATATCAGCGATCCCGGGAGTCGATGGCCGTTCACGACCCCTCCAGCACCCGCAGCCGATAGCCTTCGAGGGTAGTGGCATCGGTCACACGGTCGGCCGCTATTGCAGCGTCGAGCAGTTCCGCGACGAACTCCTTGGGGACCTCGAGACCGATGAAGTCAGTCCCGTCACGGCCGGTGGTCAACCGAGCCATCGTTCGAGTGGTGCCGTCGTCGTTGTAGATGCTCCCAACGCGTTCGTCGTCTCGAATGAAGCGAAGAGTCACGTCGGTGGGTTCGATGCTGTCGAAATTCACCTCGAACACGCGATCGGTATCCTCGAAGCGTGCGAGCATCCGCCCGTTGTGTTCGACGATAGTCGTCTCCATGGACTCACTACGGGTTCGACGCTTATAGACACGAGACCCGCTGTCACTCGTGGCCGTCGGTGATCCGTGTCTCTGTGTGAGGGGTTCCCCACGTTGATTTGATCTTCGTTCCACTGTACGAACCGATCCATCGCCGAGAGCAGGATTCAATCGGTGAGTGGGCAGGAGTCCACTGATCGGGTGTATCGGAGGCTGTGCCGTCAGGGGCCGACGGATCAACCGCAGCGATAGCCTCACACCCGGTTCGATGGCGGTTTTTTCCACCACCTCGACAGAGAACGCTTATGCCGACGCGACACACAAGACCCACCCATGACCGACGGCAACCCGGAGGGGGGCGAACCGGACGAAGCGGACGGACCGGGCGGCGGCCCAACACGCGTCGTCTCGAGCCGGAGCGTCGACGATATCCTCGAGTCACTCGAGAAGACCGACGATTCGAGCGATCTCGAGGCCGAGGCCGACTCAGGGGCGGACGCCGTCGACGCCGCCGCGACTGCTAGGGCGGGAGACAGAACGGACGGTCAACTCGAAGCTGACTCGACGGCCGCAGTCGACTCAGGAACGGTGCCACAGGAGGACGACGATGTCTCCACGGACGATCGGGATGACGGACCAGCGGCTGGATCCACAGCCACTGATTCGTCGCCGCAGGCGGACGACACTCCATCGAGCGATCCAGTTGCGAGGGCCGAAACGCCGACTGGTGATGGGGAGTACAATTCCGAGCCCCGGGGGTCGGAGGCCGCCGCGGCAGATGAGACCGGTCCTGACGACGAGGCGATCGCCGACCACGCCGACCTGGCTCTCGAGGAGCGTGTCCAGGCGGGAACGGTCACCGGCGCGGACGTGCGCGCTGCCGAGGCAGGGGTCGGCCGAGCGTCGACGCCTGAGGTGGACGAGCTCGACCTCTCCCTCGACGACCTCGAGAACGATGTGAGCCCATTGGATGGCGCGCCATCGGACGACGACGGTCTGCTGGCCGGTGCGGGCGTCGGCTCCCAGGGATCGACCGGTTCAGGGGCTGAAAATGGGGGTGGGCCAACGGGGACGTTCGATGGGGGATCAACCGGTGATCAACCGGATGGTGCACCGTCAGCAACGGATGCCGATAGCTCGGAGGCGGACGACGAGGGTTCGGCAGGATTCCTCGCGCGGCTCAAACGGCTGATCTCCGAATGACCGGTCTGTTCTCCGAGTGACTGACCGTCGAATCCGGTCGTCGATTCCGCCTGAGCCAGGTTTTTGTCGACTGCGTCCTTTGTACGTCCATGGTAGACAGCGTCACTGTTCGGTACACGTGCCCCCACTGCGACGCGGTCGTCAGCCTCGAGCGCGCCCTGGACATGGCCGACCGATCGGTGACGACTATCCGACAGCCGGGCTGGACGTACGAGACACCGTCAGCGGACTTGGAGACGCGGGAGGCCGCCGATGGCATCGCCTTCATCTGTGGTGAACAGCCGGTGACCGACCGAAACGGCGACCCGCTCGAGGGCTGCGGTCGGCCGTTTTACCTGAACTTCGTTCGTTTCGAACAGGGGGTCGAACTCGAGCCCGACCCGCCGACCTACGACGGGCCACGGTTCGACTTTCGCTCATAGGCCCTGAGAAAGCGTGATCGGGCGCGCCGATCGAAATCCAGACACCGACCTGGAATCGGGAGCACAACGCTTTTCGAGCGGCAGCGAGCATCCTCACCTATGGACGAAGACACTGTTCTGGAGCGTCTCGCGACGGTCGAGGACCCCGAACTCGGCGACGACATCGTCTCGCTCGGACTGGTCAACGACGTCACGGTCGTCGACGAGGACGCGCTCGAAATCGACCTGGCGCTGGGGGCCCCTTACTCGCCAACGGAGACCGCCATGGCGAGTGAGGTTCGGGACGTCCTCGCCGCCGAGGGAATCGAGGCTGATCTCTCGGCGAGCATTGCCGGCCGTGACGATTCGGGCCCCGACGGGGTGCTCCCGAACGTAAAGAACGTCATCGCCATCGCCTCGGGGAAGGGTGGCGTCGGTAAATCGACTGTCGCGGTCAACGTCGCGGCAGGGCTCTCGAGGATGGGTGCACAGGTCGGGTTGCTCGACGCCGACGTCTACGGCCCAAACGTTCCCCGGATGTTCGACGCGGATGAACCTCCGGTGGCGACCGCCGACGAGACGATGATCCCACCGGAAAAACACGGCGTCAAGCTCATGAGCATGGCGTTTTTGCTGGGCGAGGACGACCCCGTCATCTGGCGCGGCCCGATGGTCCACAAGGTCATCACCCAGCTCACCGAGGACGTCGAGTGGGGCCACCTCGATTATCTCGTCGTCGACCTTCCGCCGGGAACCGGCGACACGCAACTGACGATGCTGCAGACGATGCCCGTCACCGGCGCCGTGATCGTTACGACGCCCCAGACGGTGGCCCTCGACGACGCCCGAAAGGGCCTCCAGATGTTCGCCCGTCACGATACCGTCGTTTTGGGAATCGCCGAGAACATGGCGACGTTCATCTGCCCGGACTGTGGTGGTGACCACGACATCTTCGGCGCTGGCGGGGGTACCGAGTTCGCGGACACCCACGAACTGCCCTTCCTCGGCTCGATTCCCCTCGATCCTAGCGTCCGCGCGAACGGCGACGAGGGTCAACCGACCGTTCTCGAGGAGGACAGCGAGGCTGGCGAGGCGTTCCGCGAGTTGACCGCGTCCATCGCGAAAAATACCGGGATCGTCCACCGACGCTCGGTGTCCCAGGCGGCAGACGCGCGGACTCCGCCAGCAGATTCGAGGTGATTCCGGTGGCGAACACGGACCAGGAGGCCGAGGGGAGTGCCGATCGATTCGAGCCCGACCCCGAGCGGGTTGCCATGCTCCGAGCGATTGCCGACGACGTCCGGGGTGAGACAAGCGAGAGCAAGCAACTCGCCAACATCCTGTATCGCACCAGCGACCTCTACGACGACCGGGAGGACACCTCGCCCGAGGAGATCGTCCGCAACGTTAAGTTTATCCTCGAGGTCGTCGAGCGCGGTGGTCTCGGCCGATAACGGCCGACCAATCGCCGGTTCCCACACAGCTATCACCAAGCTGTGGACACATTCGCTGTGACCCGGTTTGCCAGCTTCCGGGGGTTCGATCGCGGAGTCTGGATCGTCGCCGTCGCCCGGTTCGTCAACGTCCTCGGCTCTGGGCTCGTCTACCCGTTTGCGACGCTGTATTTCCACCTCGAGGTGGGAATCCCGTTCACCCTCGTCGGAACGGGACTGTTCGGCAACAGCGTCGGGCTCGCGGTCGGCACCCTCGTCGGCGGCCTGCTGGCCGATCGGTACGGGCGACGGCCAGTCATGATCGCCAGCATGGCACTTGGGGCACCGGCACTCGCCACCTACGCCCTGGTGACGACCGCTCTGGAATTCATCATCGTCGCCACCCTGGCCGGTCTGGTGATGGGGCTCTTTACCCCGGCGAGCCAGGCAATGATCGCCGATCTGACGACCAACGATGCCCGCGAGCGGGCCTATGCCCTGCTCAAGGTTGCAAGCAACGCCGGATTCGGGATCGGCTTCGTACTCGGTGGCGTGATCTACGGCGTCACCCAGACTGGGGTCTTCGTCGCCAACGGAGCCACGAGCGCGGTCGTCGCCGTCGTTCTGTTCGTCGCCCTCGCTCCGTCGCCAGCACGGAACCGTCTCGACGGGGCCGATACCGACGCGGGCAACGCACACGGGACCGAACGCGGATCGATTCGCGAAACCCTCGAGACGTGGGCCAGCGCTGTGACGCACCCGACGATCCTCGTGTTGGCCGTGTTGAACATCGGGTTCGCGATAATGTACGCCCAAATGAACTCGACGGTTCCAGTGCACGCGGAGACGACCTTCGACCTCACGAGCGAGCAACTGGGCACCCTCTTCGTGTTGAACCCGCTGGTCATCGTCCTGTTTCAGCTCCCCATCGTTGCCCGTCTCGCCCGCTGGCGACGGACCCGTGGACTCCTCCTCTCGGCGGCGTTCTGGGCGACGAGTTTCGTCGCGATCCTCGCCTCGTACGGTGCGCCCTGGGCCGTCGGCGTCGGTCTCGTGGGTGCGTTCCTCGTGCTTCGGACGCTGGGGGAGATCCTCCACGCGCCACTCATCACGGCAGTGGCGAGTGACGTCGGTCCGGCCACGTCGCGTGGGTCCCAACTGTCGATTCTCGAGGTGGCAAAGCGGCTTGGCTTCGGTATTGGACCCGTCCTCGGTGGTCTCTTCTTCGACTACGGCATCGACCATCTGCTGTGGCCGCTACTGATTGTGGGCTGTGTCAGCATTGCGCTCGGGGTCCTCGCGCTCGAGCGACGGATGACGCCATCGCAGACCACGGCGACTGCGTGAGAGAGGTCGCATCCTCCACGCCCCGTCGACGACCGCCCCGTGTTGGGGCCCGTGACTCCAGCACTCCCCAGCAGGCGGAGACACGCTGAAACGCCTACAGAACGGGATCTGCAGCCCGTCGCTCGAGACGGACCCTTTTTGATGTCGCCGCCCCGAGGGATGGCTGTGGACGCGAATCAGCAATCGACGGCGAACCCGTTCGGCATGGACGAAGGGTGCACGAACTGCCCCGGCCTGTGTGAGCCCCGGACACAGGTGGTCCACGGCTACGGCGACGTCGGCGCGGACTTCCTGTTCGTGGGCGAGCGCCCCAGTGCTCGAGCGGATGCCGTCGGGATACCATTCCTTCGATCGACGGACGTGAACCAGGACGAGGGGTTCGCTGCGGAGGGCCTCTTTCGGCTCCTGCAGCGACTCGGCCTGTGTGCGAGCACGAGCGATCCCGCCGAACCGACGGTCACCAACGTCTACCTCACGAACCTGACCCGCTGTCGGGATCCCGAACGGCCGCCGACCGACGAGGAGATCGACACCTGCGAACCGTACCTCAACGCCGAAATCCGGATGATCAACCCCGAGATCATCGTGCCCGTGGGCGAACGCGCCCTCAAGGCGATCGCTCTCGAGTATACCACCACGCCGGCGGGCGACCTGGACCTCGAGCGGGATCACGCGACGACGATCAGGGGCCGTGGGTTCGAACTCGTACCGATGATCGAACCCACGGCACAGACCGACGACCAGCGACAGGCGTGGCTCGAGCACTTCGTCGAGTTGATGGCCTCGGACTATCGCCAGACGAAGGGGCGACAGGAGCGGTAGTGGCCAACCCAGTTGGTGACGCCACGCTCTCTAACCCACTCGGGGGTATCGACGTGCGCCGTCGCTCGAGACTGACAGCGGAGTCCGTCACTCGAGGCTGAGTCCCGCGTGCCAGCGGTCGACGCCGGCGTCTCGCTTGACCGCGTCCATCTTCGCGAGGAGGTGTGTAGCCAGCGTGGCGGTTTCGGCGGCCCGTGACTCGCCCTCGGTGCGGAACTCGCCGGTTACGCGGTTGGCGTACACCGAGCAGACGGCTCCGGCACGGAGACCGTAGACGTTCGCGATGGTGAGCAAGGCGCTGGCCTCCATCTCGATATTCGCCACGTTCGCTGCCTGAAGTTCATCGACCAGACTGTCGGATCCAGCGGCCTCGAACCCCTCGAAACCGGGGCGTCCCTGACCGCTGTAGAACGAGTCGGCGCTCATCGTAATGCCAGTGTGATACTCGTATCCCAGCCGTTCGGCGGCGGCCACGAGGGCGCTGACGACCTCGTAGTCGGCCGTCGCCGGGTAATCCTCGCGGACGTACTCCGCGCTCGTGCCCTCCTGGCGGACCCCGCCGGTGGTGATGACGAGGTCGCCAACGGCCATCTCCGCCTGGATAGCGCCACAGGAGCCGACGCGGATAAACGTATCACTGCCGACACGGGCGAGTTCCTCGACGGCAATCGCCGCCGAGGGACCGCCGATGCCCGTCGAGGTGACAGAAATCGGCGTCCCCTCGTACGTTCCAGTCGCGGTTCGGTACTCCCGGTGATGGGCGCGCTCCTCGTACTCGTCCCAGTGGGCGACGATCTTCTCGATCCGCTCGGGATTGCCGGGGAGAAGGACCGTGTCGGCCACGTCCTCGGGCCCAACCTCGAGGTGATACTGCACGTCGGCGTTCGGGTCTTCGCTGTCGCCGGTCATGGGGGCCTGAACGTTTGTCACGCCACCGTATAAATACTGGACGGTCGCCACCGCGTCGGGCCGATGGCCGCTCTCGAGGCGAATCGCGTGACACGGAACGCGGAACCGGAGAGCGGGGCGCTTTTGCCCCCGCCGCGAGACGTGTCGGTATGGACGTACACATCGTTGCCGAAGATCCCGTTCGAGCGGCCGTCATCGCCGCTTTCGAGGACGTCGAATCGGTCGAGGCGGTCGATGCCACGCCGTCGGACCTCGAGGATGCCAGATTCGCTGTTGTCAGTGACGTCGTGGGAGCGGAGACGTTCCATAGAGCGGACGACGCCTGCCGTGTGGGGGGAACGCCCTGGATCGCCGTCGAGGTCGGTGGTGTCGGTGGGCAGCCACTCGCCGCCGTGGACGCCGCAGTAGCGGGCTTTTCCGCGAATACGGGCTGGTTCGACGGCCTCGAGGCCCGCGTTGACTCCCACCTCGACCAGGCCGAGGTCGCTGCCGAACCGAAGGCCCAGCGCCCGGTCGCTCGACTTGCGGGCGCAATCGCGGGGCGTGAGTGCATCAGACTCTTCAGCGGCGAGGAGCCGACACTGATGGGGCAGGTCAGGGAGTTGCCACACGCCAGGCGACAACTCCTCCCGACCCCAGGCGGGGCTGGGAGCCAGCCCATCGATCGTGACCTCGATCTCGCGGACGACGAACGCCTGGACCTCGAGGCGGCCGTCGACCGGGTCGAACTCGCGATCGACGACCGCATGGGCGTCGTCGAGTCGATCGGCGAGGTCGAATCCTTTCCCGCCCCCTACTACCTTGCCACCGTCGCGGACACGACTGTCTACAGCGATGCCAGCGCGGCCAAGCAGGCTGCCGGCGTCGCCGCCGACTGGAACGAGGCCCTGATGAAGGCCACTGGCGAGGCCCTCGAGCGATACTGTGCCGGGGTCTACGACGACACCTCGTTCCTCACGGCGAGTCTCGAGGACGGCGACTTGGCTGTCGAGCAGACGGTCACCCCCGAAGACGTCGTGCGTCCAGACGATGCACCCGCGTTCGATCCTGAGGCCGAGGCGCGCTGGGTCGAGGGCCGGAATCTCGTCACTGGAGAGCGCACATACATCCACGCCGACATCGTGCAGTTCCCCCAGCCGTCAAAAACGTACGACGACGGTCCGGCTCCGGTGCCGGCGATCACGACCGGCCTCGGCCTGGGCTCGTCGACGGTCGACGCCCTGAGCAGCGGGCTCACGGAGGTCATCGAACGGGACGCGACCATGTGTTCGTGGTACTCGACGTTCGAACCGCTCGAGGTGACCGTGTCGTCCGAGCGTTTCGACACGCTCAGACGACGCGCCCGTAGCGAGGGGCTGGAGACCACCGCACTGCTGTTGACCCAGGACGTGGATGTTCCAGTGGTGGGCGTCGCCGTCCATCGCAACCTGTCGGACCCGACACCGGACGCCGAGCCGTGGCCACACTTCGCGATGGGGTCGGCTGCTGGCCTCGACGCGGGGGCGGCCGCCGTCGGGGCGCTCGAGGAGGCGCTGCAAAACTGGATGGAACTCGAGAGCCTGGGGCCGGATGACGCCGACCAGGCCGGTGGGGCTATCGGCGAGTATGGGGCGTTCCCCGAGGCTGCCCGCGAGTTCGTCGACGCTGACCGGACGGTCGCAGCAGCCAGCGTCGGGCCCGAGTCGGTGCCGACGGGAGCGGATCGACTCGCGGCCCTGCTCGAGCGGGTCACCGATGCGGGGCTGACGCCCTCCGCGGCCCGGTTGACGACTCGAGACGTCGAGCGCCTCGGGTTCGAGGCAGTCAGAGTTGTCGTGCCCGGCGCCCAGCCGCTTTTCACTGGTGAGCCCTACTTCGGCGAGCGTGCCGAAACCGCACCGGTGGACCTGGGATTCGAACCGCGCCTCGACAGGGCGTTCCACCCGTATCCCTGATCGCTGACTCGAATCGAGACGATCTTCTGATAATCAGTCAGGTATCGTCCGTAGGGCTGCTCTCGTTCTCCTCGGCATCTTCGGTCGTCACGTTCGCCTCTTCCTCGAGTTCTTCGCGTTCCGTTTCCGCCTCGCGTTCGCTCTCGATGATCTGGAGGTCGATCTCGGCGTCGTGGAGGTGAATCAACACCAGCTGGGTGTCCTCGGTGATCACGCCCGTTTCCACTAGATCCTCAGTTGCCCCGCCACTCCCGCGGTCGACACCGTAACGGGTGACGCTGAACTGCTGTTCGTTGCGGGCGATGTTCTGAGGAATCGCCCGTTCGTCGGGGATGAGGTTGATGTTGACGTCGTAGGTCTCCCGGCCGGTACCGGCTTCGCGGGCCTCGATCGTCACGTCGAACGGGTAGCCACCGGCGTTGAATACCTCTACCGGGGCGTTGGTTCTCACCTCGCCCAGGAAGTGCTCGCGAACGCCATCGAGACAGCCGGCCGTTGCGGTGATCCCGACGGCACCCACCGTCTGGAGAAGCCGTCGCCGTTTCACGCGAGGGGCTAGGGAACGCGTCGCCCTAAGCCTGCTGTTTCGAAAACTCGGGCCGGCGACCGTGTCAACACCGATCCGATGTCCCGAGGCATGGCGCGTCGACGCTGGCGCTATCCCACGCCGCGCTAGCCGCCGCTTGTGCCGAAACTACACTATTCGTAGTCTGAGCTTAAATAAAACTACAGTCTTTGAAGTGACAGACGGTACAAAACGACACAAATCGAAGTGATGGTCTGAGCGCGGTCACCCTCGTGGAACGCCGACACCCGTCGACGGTGGACCCACGCCCACGACCGCAGAGTGGCAGGCGGCCAATACCAGCCGGCGCTCGAGTCACACCACCCGCCGCCAATCCCGGTCCAGCCACACCACCCGCTGCAAATGACGGTCCAGCCACACCACCCGCTGCAAATGACGGTCCAGCCACACCACCCGCTGCCAATGACAGTCCAGCCACACCAACCGCTGCAAATGGCAGCCCAGCCACACCAACCGCTGTCAGACGACACTCGAGTCGGGAGTGTCGAAGGCCGCGCTATGTGGGGAAACTGGCGAGGATTATGAGGCGTTCAACGCCACAGCCCGTTCGAGCGGCTCCAGGCCTACTCGAACTTCTCGAAGGGCTGCTCACAGCCCCGACAGAAGTGCATCGAGCGACAGAGCGACGGCCCCTTGGGATGTTCTCGAACCGTATCGGTCGATCCGCAGTAGGGACAGTCGGCGGGCTCCTCGTCGCCGGTGGTCTCGACGCTCGGGTCGGTGGTACGTCGCATGCTAGACACTCAGCCCGAAGTCTCGCAGGTCGGATTTGCCCTGTTCGGTGACCATGTCGAGTGACCACTCCGGACTCCACACCAGCTCGAGTTCCGACGACGCTACACCCCTCGGCGAGGCGGCGGCCTCCCGAACCTCCTCTGTCAGCATCTTCCGGGCCGGACAGCCCGTATAGGTGAGGGTCATGATGACGCGGACGTGGACGTCGTCTTCGTGTGATTCCAGATCACTCTCGATGGCCTCGAGTTCCACCGCGTAGATCAACCCGAGGTCGACGATCGAGACGGGCATTTCGGGGTCTTCGACGTCGTAGAGGGCGTCCCAGACCTCGCGTTCGATACCCGCGGCGTCCTCACCGGTGGCGGGCAGGCCGGCAACCTCGCCCCGTTCGACGTACTCGGTGTACGCACAGGGAGCGGCGTCGGCATCGGGATCGAACGCGACGTCGACGTCGTGAGCCCGGTCGTCGCGGTCGGTCCCCGCGAACTCGCTCGAGGGGTCGGTCGGGGTTGTGTCGTCAGTCATTGTTTGCTGTCCTGGGTCGGCGGGTGGTCACTGGTCATCGGGATCGCTCATAATGCGCTCGGCGCTGTCGCGGCCGAGGTCGTGATACGTGTAGGTGAACTCCTCGTAGAGGTCGAACCAGTCCTCGGTGTGATTGGCGTCCCGTCCGATGGTCTCGGGGAGGTCGTCGGCCGTCACCGCGCCGTCCTCGGCAATCGGCACCGCGAGTCCCAGGGACTCGAGAAACGGGACGACCGTCTCGAGCCACTGTTGGCCGAGTGCATCGAGTGACTGGGTCCGAATACCGTACTCGTCGATACGGGCCTCGATCTCGGGATCGACCGGCTGAAACAGCGTCAGTGCGTGCGGAAAGAGCCGGTCGAGGGTCGTCTGGACCCGTTCGTGACCCTCCTCGGTCGATGCCAGGCGCTCGAGCCAGTTGGTCGCGTGCTCGCGGTGGTACCGTTCCTCGCCCTGAACTTTCCCGACCCGGTCCTCGAGTCGAGGATACGAGGAGTCCTCGAGGGCCTGCAACCGGAGGTGTTCGGCCTCGTCGTAGAGGTACGAGCGAACGATCGGGTCCGCCCAGTCACCGGATTCGAACGGCAGTTCGACCAGAGTCGAGTGGGTGAACGTCTCCGGGTCGCGCTCCCAGAGCAGGTCGGCTTCCTCGTGGCCGAAGTCCTCGAGGAGGTCGTACCACAGCCGGGCATGGCCAAGTTCGTCCTGGGCGATGTTCGACAGCGCGAGGTCCGACTCCAGGGTGGGCGAGCGGACCTGCCACTCGGTGTAGCGCTCGGCGAGGACGAACTCGTCGTCCGCGAGCCGGTAGAGGAGGGTTTCGACGGCCTCGCGTTCGTCGGGGGCGAGATCCTCGGGCCCCGAGAGGTGATCGATGACGCTCACGAGTTCCCACCTGCCGTGACCTCCTCGCGTTCACGGTCGGCCGTTTCCTGTTCGCGCTGGGACTCGGCCACCTCTTCGGCGAAAGAGGCGTCGACCCCGGTGTAGGTCATCGCCCACCGGTAGGACTTGTCGGTCGTGCCGCCGAAGGTCGTGTCTTCGGCGTCGACCTCGGCGATCTCGGGCTGGGGAACGACCCAGAGGCTGTTGGTCGGTTTTCGCCGGCCGTGTTGAACTTCCGCAAAGAGCTTCGCCATCTCGGCGTCCGGCGCGTGCACGTTCCCACAGTGGGTGTGGTAGCCACCCGGTTTCTCCTGTCGGAAGACTTCCCAGATCATGGTCAGTCGGCTGCAGCGGGGGCAGTCCCCATCGATGTCTGTTCGTGCTCGTCGAGGACGGTGCGAACCCACTCGACGGCCTCCTGGGTGTCGTGTCGCTTCCCGATTTGGACGTGACTGCCCTCGTAATCGTTCTTCGCAACGGTGAAGAACTCATCCCAGTCGAGGTCGTCCTCTACGACCCTGTATGTCCCATCGTCGCGCTTTCGAATGCGTGGTTCCTCGGGAATCTCGAGGCCGTACTTTTCGGCCTTCGGAATGTAGGCGTTGAGGAACGCGTTGCGGAGTTCGTCGTTGCTCAGCTGCTTGAGCCCGACCTCGCTGGCGAAATCGTGGTGGGTGCTCTTGTCATCCGTGGGACCAAAGAACTGGATGATCCGGGGCCACCACGTCTCGAAGGCCTCCTGCAGTCGCTCCCGCTCGGCCCGCGAGCCCGTCGCGAGTTCACGGAGGATGTCTTCGCCGTGTTTGACGTGGAAGCCCTCCTCGAAACACACTTTATCCATGGCGTGGGCGTAAGGCTCCCAGCTCGAGCGCTTCAGCGTCGCCTGCCGGCGCATCGCGGCCCCGTCGACGAAGAACCCGATCATGGGGGTCTCGACCCACTCCTCCATCGGGTAATGAAAGCAGTTGAGGAACTTCCCGTCACCGGTGGCGAGTTCCTCGAGCATCTCCTCTCGGGTCTTGATTCCCAAGGATTCGGCCGCCCGATAGAGCAGCTGTCCGTGACCGATCTCGTCTTGAACCTTCGCCGAGAACGCGAGTTTTCGGTCGAGTGAGGGTGCCTGACGAATAAACGGACGCTCGAGGTACGCGCCCATGATCTCCGAGTTCGCGTGGAACTGGATCATTCTGGTCGCCGCCTTGCGGTACTCTTCGGGCATGTCGTCTTTTGGACTGAACGCCCGTGGAGCGGCTCGTTCCTTGACGGTCTCAATGTCCATGGTCGATTATTCGGGATCGAAAGTCGTACGTGTTGGCCAGCCCATGGACTGCATTTATATGCCCTTGCGGGCTACATTCGGCATGATCGAGGAGTGTCTAGCCGTCGAATTCGCCGTTAGCGGCGACGATTGCCCACTCGCTGCGGCCACCGAGGCGACCGGTGTCAGGGTCGATGCCCATCCCCCACAGCGGCGAACCGATGGCTACTCGCTGTTGCGGTTCAGCGGCCCGGCAACTGACTCGTTCGTCGACACTATAGACGGCGACGACCGGATTCGGTACCTCCACGCCTCTCGTCGGGACGACCGGGTGAACTACCGCTGTCTCTCCCGCCAGCCCTGCGTGATCCACGAACTGGTCGACGCCGGATTCCTCGTGGAGCGTATCCAGTACGTCGGCGGGGAAGAACGCTACGCCGGGGCCGTCGTCGGCCAGGACGTCCTCTCAGGGGTTCTCGAGGCAGCCGGCGACACCCTCGGGGTGACCCTCGAGCGCGTGTATCCACTGGGGGACGGTGACGACCAGTCCGTGGCCCATCGGTGGGAGATCACTCCAGCTCAGGAGGCCGCCCTCCGCACGGCACAGGAAATGGGGTACTTCGGCGTTCCCAAGGCAGTGACGGCAGCGGCGGTCGCGGCCGAACTCGACATTAGCAAGTCGGCGTTTCTCGAGCGGCTCCGTCGCGGACAGGCCGCGCTCTTTGGGCAACTGTTCGACTGAGACAGCTTGCTGTACATCGTTTCCAGTGATCACCTCATGAGATTGGTAATCACTGGGACGCAACGACAGGAAACCGTACGGACACCCAGTCGTCGGTCGGTCCCAACAAGCCCACCCAATCGAGCTATGGAGAGTAACACTTCACGGTGAGCCGTATAGCGGGATGCGTTGTGACACTGTTTCGCCGAGTGCTAACCCCGCATTGGGGAGACGAGAGGACGTTGCTACTGGGACGATTCGCCAGCTGATCCGGTGACGGACTCGACGCCGGTGAACTCGAATCGCACGCCGCCTGCATCACTTTCCGCGAGCCTCACGTCCCACCCGTGCGCCTGGGCGACCTGCTCGACGATCGAGAGGCCGACACCGGTTCCCGAATCGGCGGTGGTGAACCCACTCGAGAAGACGCGGTCCCGGTGTTCGGGCGGGATTCCTCGTCCATCGTCCTCGACGGCGAACCCGCCGTGGATAGGCTCGACCCCGACCGTGAGATCGGCATCCGCTACAGCACCGCCGTTCATCCCGTGCTCGATCGCGTTCCGAAAGAGGTTCTCGAACAGTTGTGCGGCTCGAGTGCGGTCGACCAGGACGGTCGCTCCAGGGGGACCCATGAACTCGACGGCCGCATCGCCAGTCTCGACGTTCGCCCAACACTCGGTGACCAGTTCCTCCAGGTCGACGGCCTCGACCTCGTCGATGTCTTTCCCGTCTCGAGCGAGCACGAGGAGGTCATCGATCAGCGTCTCGATCCGCTCCAGTGCCTCACTCGCCACCTCCAGATAGTCTCCAGCATCGGTGGGCGACGTTGCAGCGAGGTCCAGATGGCCGCTGGCGACGTTCAGGGGATTTCGAATGTCGTGGGAGACCACGCTCGAGAACTCCTGGAGGCGTTCGTTCTGTGCCTCGAGGGTCTGTTCGTACTCGAGGCGATCGATCGCGGTCGCCGCGTGGGTGAGTAGCAGTTCCGCGAGTTCGAGATCCGTTTGGTCGAACCCGTTGGGACCCGTTTCCGTCGCCTGGAAGACCCCGTGATCGCCGAGTGGGACGCTGATACCGGACTGGTACGTCTCGTCGGCGGGGTCGCTACGGTCGTCCTGGTCGACGTTCCCGATTATCGAGGGCTCCCCACGCTGGAACGTATCGCCGGCCAGTCCCTGGTCGATCCGCATTCGCCGGGAGCCATTCGGGGGCGTGCCCTCGGAGGTGGCGTACGGAACCAGCCACTCCCCTTCCTGGATCACGATGGTGCAGGCATCGAAATCGAGGAGTTCCGCGGCCGCCTCGACTGTTCGCTCACACACCGCCTCGACTGACCCCTCCGACTGCAACGCGGTTGCAACCCGGTGGAGGGATTCGACGGTTTCGGCCCGATGCTTCTGGTCGGAGATGTCACGAACGACACAGGCTGTGGTACCGTTCTCGACACCCGTGACCGACACCTCGAGGTCGACGGTTCGGCCGTCGGCCCGAACCCCACGTGTCTCCCCGCTCCAGTTGCCACTCTCACGAACCGTGTCGAAGACCGTCTTGGCGAGTTGTGCTCCCCCCTCGAACAGTTCGTGCCAGCTCACACCGTCGATCGCTTCGAGCTCGTCGTAGCCAAAGCGGTGGACGAACGATTCGTTTGCGTACCGAACGCGTCGATCCGAATCGAGCAACGCAACACCGTCAGTCGACGCTTCGATTGCTGTTGCCTGCGCCCTGGTGTGGGACTGTCGACCGACTCGTTCGCTGATGTCCTGGACCGTCCCGCGCAAACAGTCGATTCCATCTCTGGTCTCTCGTTCGCCACGTGACCGGACCCACTTGTCCGCTCCCGTTGCCGTCTGTACCCGCCACTCCTCGTCGAACGATTCGCCGGTCTCGATTGCCCGTTTGACGGCCGCCCTGACCCTTGGGCGGTCCTCGGGATGGTAGCGTTCGACGGCCGCCTCGAGTGTCGGTTCATATTCGGAACCCACCTCGAAGATCCGATGCACTTCCTCGGTCCACTGAAGCTCATCGGTTTCGAGGTCGAGTTCCCAGCCACCGACTGCGGCGATTCGCTGGGTGCGCTCGAGCAGGTCGCGGTGTCGCTCGAGGCGTCGCTCCCGATCCTTGCGTTGGGTGATGTCCTCGTGAAAGCTGATGTAGCGATCGGCCTCACCCCCCGTGGCAGTGACCGGTGCGAGTGTGGTTCGGTGCCAGACTGGGTGATCGGCTGGATCACAACGCCGATGTTCGATGGTCAGGGACTCTCGAGCCTCGACCGCCTGGGTGACTCGTTGACCGACGCCTTCGCCCCCTTCATCGTCCAGAAACCAGGGTGAGTCGCCCACCAGCTCCGCCCGTTGCTTCCCGGAAATGGCACAGAGGGCCCGGTTGGCGTCAGTGAGTACCAGGTCACCATCGGTTACCTCGCTCATCGCGACGCCGATGGGTGCGTCGTCTATCGCGCGGGTCTTGATCTCGAGCTCACGGCTGTTTCGATACTGCATGGTGGCGTTCTCGATACGATTCGCCAACACGGCGTACTGATCGGCACCCCCCTTCTGGACGTAGTCGGTCACACCGGCAGAGATCGCTTCGCTCGCGATCTCTTCGGACCCCTTTCCAGTGAAGAGAATAAAGGGTAGGTCCGGATCGTCCTGACGAACCGCCTCGAGCAGTTCCAGCCCGTTCATCGACGGCATGTCGTAGTCGCTCACGATGCAGTCGAATCCGTCGGATTCGAGGGCCTCAAGCGCAGCGTCGACGGTCACCACCGAGGTTATCGACACCGACGTAACGTGACGCTCGAGGAAGGTCTCGACCAGGTCAATAAAGGCTGGCTCGTCGTCCACGTGTAAGACGGCTATCTCCTCATGCATACGCGCTCACCCATCACCCATCTCGTGTACGGAATTCGTTCTCACGGATCGAAGATAACGATTGTGGCACGGATGGGGATGACTGCCCCTAGCCCGTCTTGTAGACGCCGCGAGCGTCCGCGATCAGGGTCCCGTCCTCGCTGTAGACGTCGACGTCGACGACGCCGACGTCGCCACCGCAGCGGACGACGCCCGCTTCGGCGGAGAGGGCTCCCGTGCCAGCGGCCAGGTAATCGATTCGCATGTCGATGGTGGGTACTGGTTGGTCGACGAGCGAGACGAGCGCAGCACCACCCACCGTATCCGCCAGGGTAAACGTCACTCCGCCGTGAGCCATCAACCGGTCGGCGTTCCAGGACAGGTCCTCGCGCATCTCGAGTCGACCCTCGGCGTGTCCGTTGTCGGCCACCGTCACCTCGACGCCGAGCAGATCGGCAAACGGCATCTCCTCGAAGAATGATTCGATGTCCATGTGCGCTCGTCCTCGGGCACCCGCATAAACGATGTGGACGACAGTTGTCTGCTCGCAGCTGTAGTCCCAATTGAAACGAGTTCCACGCCTTCACAGCGAGGCGGCTCAGAACCGGTTTGTGACCGATTCTGAGCCACGATCTCGTGAGGGTGTGTAATGACGTTCAGTGGCTACGATAGTCGCCCGTCTCGGTTCGGTTCGGAGACATCACGGATATCGGAGTGGTCTCGAGGAGGAAAACTTACGGTATCCCAGTAGGTTTGACCGAATATGTCTACTCACGCGCGAAGCCGTGGTGGCGGTGGGATCGTCGCCGCGGTCAAAGTCGATCTGGCGCGGCTCCACGGTGCCTGGATGGAACTCGTCTTCCCCCGCCAACAGGGCCGTGGCCATTCCGTCATGGGGAAGTGGAAACCGGAGTCCATCCCACAGAAACTGGGATACTACCTCTGGAGCCTCTTCGGTGCAATCGGCCTGTTGCTCGTCTATCCCCTCACCGTGATCGGGCTGGCGACCCGATTTTACGCGGCCAAACTCGATTCGACCCGGACACGACTCGGTGTCGTCGGCGTCACTGGAATCGCCCTCCTCGCCTGGAGTATACTGACCGCTATTGCGCACATTCAGCTTCCCTGGGAGGGGTTCCTGGCAGTCGCGGCCGCGAGCGTTGTCGCCACCGTTGCCACCGCCCTCGCGGCCCTGTGCTCGAAGTTCGGCGGTCGCGCCCTCTCGGTCGCGCTGGCCTACCCCTTCGCGATGACGGCCCTCTTTTTGCCACCGGTCGTCGCCGCGCTCGTGACGCCAGCGTTGGAGCCATACGTTCTCGAGCCAAGTTACGATCTGGCGGTCTGGGTGCTGGATACGGTGCTCGTCGTCGGTGACCTGAACCAGTATCTCCGTGCCAACTACCAGCTCGAGGGAATCGCCTACGCAGCCATGTGGTTCGGGTTCTCGCTACCACTCGGCTGGTTCCTCGGCATGGTCGTCGCGCTGGCGAACCTCGTGCGGCCACGGTGAACTCGCGAGGATATCGGCTGCCTTTTCGAGTTTCGCGGTGGCGTTTTCGGATTGGTTCGAGTCGGAAGGCGGCGGTTGCATTCGTGGGTGCTGATTCGCCACCAATCGAGCCCACGGTAGGGACGGCAGAACGAGCGGTACGTCCTCCATTACAATACAAAACATCCAGATATCCGTGAGTGTCATGGATCGACGAGACATCGACTGGGTGAAACGACGTCGCCCGAGAACCGACCACCACGCTCGACACAGACAGGACAACAGAGCGTCGGGAGGGGTGGCGGGAACCGATCGAGTGCAAAAGCGGGGACCGACGGGATGAGGTATCTCTTTTTCACGAACACGCCGGCACACGTCCACCTGTATAAGCACACGATCGACCGCCTCGAAGACGCCGGCCACGAGGTCCTCGTTCTGGGGCGCGATTACGGCTGTACCGAGGCGTTGCTCGAGTACTACGACCTACCCTACCGAATCTACGGAGCGTGTGACACGACCAAATCCTCGCTCTTTAGAGAACTCCCAGGGCAGTACTACACTATTGCCAAACTCGCCCGAGGGTACGACCCCGACTGGATCTTCGGGATCGGGTCCTATGCGGCCCACGCCGGTGCACTCACGCGAACGCCGGTGACCGTCGTTCTCGACACCGAGCCAACGTCGCTCGATCACCTGCTCTCCAGGCCCTTCACGTCGACGTTCCTGACGCCCGCGGCCTTCCGCAAGGATCTCGGAGCCAACCACGTTCGGTTCCGTGGGTTCAAAGAGTCGGCCTACCTCCACCCCGACACGTTCGAGGTCGATCCGTCGGTCCGATCGTCACTCGGCGTGTCACCGGATGAACCGTACGCCATCGTTCGGTTTAACGCCTGGGGGTCACACCACGATATCGGCGAGGGGGGATTCACCAGGAACCAGCGACGACAACTCCTGTCCCGACTCACCGAAGACGTGACGGTGTTCGTCTCGGACGAAGGCGGGACGGCCGATCTGGACGACCTCGATGTCGAACCGTTCTCGCTCCATCCAGCCCGAATCCACGACGCGCTTGCCGAGGCAGACTTGCTCGTCGCCGATACGCAGACGATGGTGACCGAAGCCGCGTTGCTCGCCACGCCGGCGATCCGCTCGAACTCGTTCGTCGGCGACTCCGACATGGGGAATTTCCTCGAGCTCGAGGCCAACGATCTGCTCTACAACTGTGAAACGTTCGAGGACGTTCTCTCCCAGGTGAGCGACCTGCTCGAACGAGACTCGCTTCAGGAGACTTGGGAGTCCCGCCGCAACGAGTACGTCGAGGACATGGTCGATCTCACCGAGTTACTCACGGACCTTGCACGCTCTAAAGCGGGGTACGAACCGACCGACACCCCGGCTGACCTCACAGAGACGGAGGTGTTGGCATAACGATGCATATTTGTACGATCGTCGGCGCAAGACCGCAATTCGTCAAGGCGGCCGTCGTCTCCCCAGCGATCCGTCAGCGGGGGCAAGAGACCCTCGTTCACACCGGCCAACACTACGACGAGGAACTGTCGGACGTTTTCTTCGAGGAACTGGATATTCCGATGCCAGCGTACAATCTCGAGGTCGGGTCGGACAGCCACGGTGCCCAGACGGCAGCGATGATCGAGGGAATCGAATCGATCGTCGAGGACGTCTCCCCGGACGCTATTCTGTTGTACGGCGATACGAACTCGACGCTCGCCGGGGCAATCGTCGGCTCCAAGATGGACGTCACGGTCGCACACGTCGAAGGTGGGCTCCGCAGCTACGACCGGCAGATGCCCGAGGAAGTCAACCGAGTCCTGACCGATCACGCGACGGATCTCTCTTTCGTTCCGTCGATACGAGCGGCCAACAATCTTGACACGGAGGGCGTCACGAGCGGCGTCCACGTTACCGGTGATGTGATGTACGATGTACTCTTACAGGCACGGGCGCACGCACGGAGAACCTCGCGAATTCTCGACCGGCTGGAACTCGAGGCGGGAGCGTTCGTGCTCGCGACGGTACACCGGGCCGCGAACACCGACGACGAGACAACGCTGGCAGGAATCCTTGACGGCCTCTCGGGCTCGCCATATCCAGTCGTCTTCCCCGTCCATCCACGGACGGAATCCCGGCTGCGCTCGTTCGACCTCTGGGATCGAGCGACCAGCGAACTCGAGGTGGTTGACCCGCTTGGTTATCTCGATTTCGTCAGGCTCCTCGAAACCGCAGACCGGGTGGCGACGGATTCCGGCGGGGTGCAAAAAGAGGCACTGTTCGTCGAAACACCCTGTATCACGCTGCGTAGGGAGACGGAGTGGGTCGAAACGGTCGCCTGTGGGTGGAACGAACTCGTTGGCGCGGATCCAGACCTGCTCTCGAGCGCCCTGTGTCGCGAGCGTGATCACCAGTCACCACCAACGCCATACGGCGACGGCAACGCTGCAGAACGAATCGGTGAGTTGCTCGAGGCGTATCTCGATGACGACGTGGTCAGTCAGGACGCACCGCCGACTGTTCGCTCACTGCCGACCCCGAAATCCTCGAAATCTAAGCTGTAACAGGGATGGGGAGCGGCTGAAACCAGGTGAAGGCCACCGACACCGCCGTGCATGCGGCATGCGCCGCCCGTCGAACCCGCCACAGACGAGTGGTTTGGTGATGTGACGGCGCGGACATGGCCGCACGCATACCACCCGCTCTGGAAGTCACGAGCGTTGCGGTGACGTTCGGCGGGGACGGAGCTAACGGGATCGTGCTTCGAGAATGGGCCAGACGCCGGGATCCGCTTCGAAATCGTTCTGTGACCTGCCGACCTTCGTGTAGCCCTTCGAGCGATTGCTGGCCCAGCCGAGGCTGTTTTCGGTCTCGACCACACTGCGTTCGACACTGGAGCGGGGGTGGCTGGAACCAAACTGGTCAGGATGGTCCGTCCGTCGAAGCTGGATCGACGAAGGTCTCGACGAGTTTGCGCTCGGCGGCTCGGAGGTGTTGATGGAACGTCTGCCTGGTAATTCCCATCGTGTCCGCGATCGCCGAGCCATCGGTCGGCCGTGGCCACTCGAAGTAGCCGTTCATGTGTGCCGCCTCGAGCGCCGTCAGTTGTCGGTCGGTCAGTCGCTCCTCGAGTATCGACGATTTGTCGAGGGTCGTTCGAACCTGGTTGTCACGATCGGTCCGTGAGCGAAGTGCGACCTGCTCGTAATCGGCCTCGAGCAGGTCGAGGATCGACCGAACCTCGTACGATGGCGGCAGCTCGATCGTGAGCACCGCCCGTTCCGGGTGGGCGTGAAGCTCCGTTATCGACGCGCCATACTCGGCGAGTTCGTCGAATGGCGTGATTGAGTCAACAGTCATCGCGAACGTCGTTCCGTCATCCGAATCGGTGATGGTCCGTACGTCCTCGACGAAGGGCAGTTCCGTGACCTCGTCACGGAGTGTGTCGTCTGCAGTCGTACAGAACAGCTCCCCAGTGTCGGCGTCCTTGCCACGGGTCAGTCCAACGTACTCGACGTCGGTCCCGAGTTTACTCGCAACGGCCGACAGCGGAAACGTCTCGTCTGTGATCGCGATCTCGACCTCGATGACCTGGTCAGCACTGATCACTCGCTGCACGTCGATCGCGTTCAGCCGGCTGCCGATCATGTTCCCGATCGAGGCGAGTAACTGCTGTTCACGGGAGTCGAGGGTCCCACCTCGATCACCGTAGACGCCCAGCACCCCGTAGTCCTTTCGTCCGTAGCTGACGGGTATGATCGCCAGCCGCCTCGCACCGACGGCGGCCGGGTTGAGCGCCTCGCCAGGACACTCCCTAACCCTGCACGTGGCGACGTCGCCCGATTCGATTGCCTCCTCGACTGGGTCCGGAAGCGCCGTCAGTTCGAGTGGCGAATCGACGGGGTCGGGGAGTCCCGTCGATGCCTCCAGGTCGAGTGTGTTGCCCGTCGTCGGTGTGGATCCGAACCAGCAGGCTGGAAATGCCTCGTCGTTGCCGACTGCCTCACAGACCTGTTGGACGATGGCATCCCTCTCGCGTTCGGTGAACAGGATCTCCGTGACTTCGTTAAGCAATCCGTGAACGTGCTCGAGAAGTCGCTTCAGTGACTGTCGTTCCTCGGCGAGTTTTGTGGCTCGTTTCTCGGCGAGGGTCTCTGCGGTTTTGCGATCGGACACGTCGTTCTGGAAGCCGACGTAGTGGGCGACCTCGCCCTCGTCGTCGTGGACGGGGGCGACGGTCAACTCGTTCCAGAAGGGAGTTCCGTCACGGCGGTAGTTCCTGATTTCGACCGTGATCGGGTCATCGTTTGCGATCGCGTTGCCCACTGCAGCCTTCGTCTCGGCATCAGTTGCGGGGCCCTGGAGGAATCGTGGGTTTCGCCCGAGGGTAAACTCCCGGTCGTATCCGGTGATATCTTCCCAGGCGTCGTTGATGTAGACGAGCGGGTCGTCCGACAGCGAGGCGTCACTCAGGCTGATCCCGATAGGGGCGTCCTCGATCGCCCGGACGATCTCTTCGGGATCCGGCTCGTGTCCAGAGATGTCCTGTGGCGGCTCGAATGGCTCCGAAGTGACCGTTCCAACTTCCGTCAGCAGTCGGTCGTGTGTGCCGGTCCCGTTGCGGCTGACGAACCGATCGGCTGCCTCGATTGCGTCGGCACTGATCGACTCTCCGTCCTCGTAGACGATCGTCGGCACCGTCTCGTCAACCGTTTCGATCGCCTCGAGGAAGTCCAGGCCGTCGTCGTTAGCCCAGCCAGTGATGACGCAGTCGAACGATCCCGAGGCGGCCCTGGCCACGGCAGTTGTCGTCCGGTCGACCATCGTCACCCGGTAGCCCGCGTCCTCGAGGGCGCTCTCGAGTCCGTTCCCTTCTCCATCTGGCGTGACGACGAGCGCCCGACCGTTACTCATAGTCGGATACTCTGTTCTGGTGGAGGTAAATCCTTACGTCTGAATCCACAATCCAATAATTGGTCGATCCGCAATAAAGAGCCGCCATATTACGGTTAGCATCAATCCGTTTGTCGACCTCATAATCGTGTATGGCCACACAGTCGTACGGACTTGACACGGGACGCCCGGTGTCCGTCGAGCAGGGAATTATCACCGCCTCGAGGGGCGCACTGATCGCGCTGATCGTGGTCTTCGGTGCGGCCCTGGCGGCGGGGGTCAATCTCTCGCTCGAGCGACAGATGGTGATCTACCTGATCGGGATGGTCGCGTTGAACCTTCCCCACGGCGGATACGAACACTTCTCGAACGTGCGCCGACGCGGACTGCCCTTTGGACTCCGGTACGTGATCCGATACGTGGCGTTTCTCACCGCGTTCGTGGGGCTATTCCTGCTCGCGCCGGCACTCGCCTTGCTCGTCGCGTTTGCGACGGCAATCGCCAAGGGTGGGCACGGCGACCTGCGGGTGATGGACGCACTAGTGGGAACAGACCACCTGCAGTATCGATCACAGCGGGTGCTCGCCGCGCTCGTTCGCGGCGGGGCAATCATGATCCTCCCGCTCGCACTCTGGGTGGGGCCGTATCTCAGCTTCTCGACGATCATGCTGAACGTCTTCGATCCGGGCGCCTCCCTCCCCGGTATCGCATACCTCGAACCTGGCCGCTACGCTCTCCTCGGGCTGTTCGGCCTCGGTCTCGTCGCGCACCTCGGTGGAGGCCTTGTGACCGGCGGGATGTCTCGCTCCTGGTTGCTCGATGCCTTCGAGACCTCGTTGCTCGTCGTCTTCTTCACCGTCGTGCCCGTCGTGGTCGCCATCGGCCTCTACTTCCCGCTGTGGTACTCCCTGCGCCAGTCGGCCCGGAGTATCGCCATCGAAGGCGAGGAGCCGGACGATGACGACGGCCTGCCAGTCGTGGCCGCCTGGGGCGTCCTGGTCATCGGCGCGCTGGCGACCGCACTCGTGATGGTCGGACTCTGGGTGGTCGCCCCTGACCCACTCGGCGGCGCGTCGCTGCTGCCAGGCCTGGTGGCGTTTTACACGCTGTTCATCTGTATCGTCGCGCTCCCACACGTCGTCGTAGGCGAGTGGCTCGATTTCAAGCGGGGCATCTGGTACGTGCCCTGATCGTCGACACCTCTCGCAGTAACCCGTATCCCGGCGACAGTCACTGTCCTCGCCGCCCCCCATCTCGCTCGCGATACCGCTGTAGTAACAACTGATACGGTTTACTGTAGTCTCTTATCGGTGATTGCCGACCCGGTATGGGCAATCACCGGTAAAAAGTTACAGCAATCCGTATCAGCCATTGACTGCCGAACGGGGCTAGCAGGGGGGTGGGCAACGACGGACACCGGCCATTATGGCTCACCGTTCCTCGAATACGCCCTCGAGCAATCGGCGCTGGGCCGCCGCGAGATGTTCGGCGAAGGTCGACCGAACGATGCCGAGTTCCTCGGCGACCGTCGCCGCATCACTCTGTCGGGGGTACGAAAAGTAGCCCATCCGGTGGGCGACCTCGAGAACCTCGCGCTGACGGTCGGTCAGGCGTCCGGCGTCGACGACGATCGACTCCTCGTCGGCGGGGATCGATCTGACGAGACACTCGAGTCGGACCGTCGCCTGGCGGGACTCGAGGGCCTCGACGATTTCGGCGATTGGCTCGGGTGATGGCAACAGCAGCGTCACCACGAGCTGGCTCGGCTGACTCCGCACCGACACGTCCGCGATCGGATACCCGAGCGATTCGATCCACTCGCAGGGACAGTCCCGACTCCTGTCCGCATCCTCGAGTCGATAGACGCACTCCTCGTCAGCGACGAAGATCGGGTCGGCCTCGAGCCCGGGGCGCGATCGAAACTGTTCGACAGTCCCCCCGTCGGCGTCGACCCACGTGACGTCGGTCGCGGTGGCCCCGTCGGTCACGCGGTCGGCGACCGCACAACCGGGCGGGTCACTGATCGCCAGCCGCGCACGCACGCCACCCGGAACCGTCGCTGTACCATCCGCTCTCGATAGCTCCCTGTCATCTTCGACACCGCCCTCTGGACGGCTGCTCGTGGCCATATTCGAACATTCGCTACCGGGATAATATATGGACTACCAAACTATGTTCGATTGGACGCGATCGAGACCACTCTTGAAGACCCCGACCACGTCGGTCCCCGCTTTCCCGCGCCGAGAGTATATTACCGATAATGAAAGACGCTCCCCTCACTACCGAATCGATCGGCATCGTCGGCGCGGGGATTGGCGGGCTCGCCACTGCAGCCCACCTGGGTGCCGCCGGTGCGGACGTCTCGGTTTACGAACGGAGGCCACGAGTCGGTGGCGTGGCGAATCGGCTCGCGGTCGACGGCTTTCGCTTCGACACGGGACCATCGTGGTACTTGATCCCGACGGTCTTCGAGCGGTTTTTCGAGCAGTTTGGTGACTCGCCGTCGGATCACTACGACCTCGTCCAACTCGACCCGAACTACCGTATCTTCTGGGACGATGGCGACCGCGCTGACGTGACGACCGACCTCGAGAAGACGGCCGCGCTGTTCGAGTCCTACGAGGACGGTGCCGGCGACGCGCTCCGGCGCTACCTGGACGACGCCGCGGAGGCCTACGACATCGGCATGCACCGGTTCGTGATGGAAAATCGGAGCCGGTTTCGTGACTACCTCTCGCTCGACGTCCTCCGGTCTGCCCGCGGGCTCACCCTGCTTGGTTCGATGGACGATCACGTTCAGACCTACGTCGAACACCCGAAACTGCGACAGATACTTCAGTACACGCTCGTCTTCCTCGGTGGCTCGCCACACAACACCCCGTCGCTGTACAAACTCATGAGTCACGTCGACCTCGGACTGGGGGTCTACTACCCGCAGGGTGGGATGTACGAGGTCGTCGAGGCGATGAAACGAGTCGGAGCCGACCAGGGAGTCGAATTTCATACCGACGCCGAAGTGGGCGATATCGTCCCACGGGCGGACGGCCTCGCAGTCGGCCTCGGCGGCGACGAGTACGTCCACGATCGAGTCGTCTGCAACGCGCCACCAGCGACGGCCGAACGCTCGTTGCTTCCAGCCGACGCGGTCGAGCGCAAGCCGGGCTACTGGGACGACCGGACGTGGGGTCCGTCGGCGTTCATGCTCTATCTGGGTGTCGAGGGCGACGTAGACCCGCTCGAACATCATACGCTGGTGTTGCCAACCGACTGGGACCCACACTTCGAGTCGATCTTCGAGGACCCACGGTGGCCAGACGAGGCCGCCTACTACGTTAACGTCCCGTCGAAGACCGATCCCTCGGTTGCCCCCGAGGGCTGTTCGACCGTCGTGATACTCGTGCCAATCGCACCGGGGCTCGAGGACGGGGCGACGACGCGGGTGGCCTACCGGGAACAGGTGCTCGCCGACCTGGCCACCACGACGGGGGTCGACCTTCGAGACCGAATCGTCGTCGAGGAGATGACTGCCGTCTCCGATTACGAACAGGGCATGGGCCGACCACAGGGAACGGCTCTCGGACTCGCCCACACGCTCTTTCAGACCGGTCCGATGCGTCCGAGTCACCGTGCCCCTGGCATCGACGACCTCTACTACGTGGGTGGCGACACCAACCCTGGCATCGGGGTGCCGATGTGCCTATTGAGCGGGGAACACGTCGCTGAAACCATCGAGGACGACGCAGGTGCGACCGGAACTGGCGGCCTTCTCCCGTTCTGAAGCCGATTGCCAGCCGCTGAGGAGCTCTCACCCTATCGTCACTCTGTTCGGTCGGTTGGCGTCCCAGAGAACGCAGTGCCGTGCGTGATATGTCCGTGTGACGGCTGAAACGATGTGTAGACCCTCACAGCGGGTCGGTACAGACCGGTTTGTGACCTGTTTGGCGACGCTTTCCTGACGGTGTGTGCGACGGCCTACGGTGGACACGTTCCGAGGATTCCCCCTGCCACAGCGGGCGGGGACGCCTATGTGGCCGGTGAGCCCGCGATACGTCAGTCATCGTGGTTGGCCCGGTTCGAGCCGCGCCCATCTTCGAGGGGGACTCGAGAACTCCGTATTCGCCGCGGCGACCCCGATTCGGTATACTGCCGTCTGGCGATGGCCGCATTTCGACGGGACGTGTCCCACGTTTCGAATAGCCCGTACTCGGTCATCGTTTCCATCCCGGCGATCGCCGCCGAGAGTTTAAGACCGACAAGTGGGACGTCCGCCACAGCGATGACGACATCCGCACGGATCACCGCACCGTCTCGCAGGAGGACGTCGAGGACATCGACCAGCGCGTTTTCGTCTTTTCTGGGCTCCATGACTGTCAGTCCCCGTCCGATTCCTCACCGGTCTCCTCCCCGAATGCTGGAGTGAAACTGTACGGTGCCCAGGGCCCAGTGAACGTGACCTCCAGCCCCGGGTTATCGACCACATCGTCGAGAACCGAGCCGATGGCTTCCTCATCGTCCGCTCGAGCCAATATCGTTAGCCGACCGATGGATGTGCCGGCGTTGTCACGGGAACGTCTGCCCTCGAGTGCGCCCCCTGGAGGGGAGTCGACCGGGTGAACTTCGCGTGCGTGAGCGTCGAGCCTGGTCAGGACGTCGGTGACAAGCGCCTGGTTTCGAGCCGCGCGGAGCTGCTCCAGTCGGTCCTCGTATTTCGATTCGAGCAGATACCGCTTCCCGGGCCCTGCGGCCTCGATGTCCGCACGCAACTCGGTCAGGTGATCGTCCGAGGCCTCGAGTGCCTCCTCGCCTATCGGGTCGGTCCGAACGATTTCGATGCGGTACTCCCAGTGGTCTGCGAGGGAGCGAAGCGTGTCCTCGATGTGGTCCCGTTCGTTCTCGAGCCACTCACACACCACGTCATCGCCACCCCGAATGATGGTGGCGAACTGAAAAGGCAGTGGTGTGCCAAAGACCGCCGCTGCCTCGTCGGTGACTGACTGGTGACGAACTAGCCAGCGGTGGATTTCCGTGTGGTCGTCGGAGTCGTACACGGATTCACAGTCGTGAACCACGGCACCGATCCCGTCGTTCGTGATGAGGCGAACGGGCTCCGATTCGATACCGACCGTCTCGAGGTCGCGATCCTCCTCGACGTCGACGAGACAGTACAGGTACCGACCCGCGTCGAAATCGGTCTTCGACGTGGCCCCAGGTTGTGAAGTTCGACGTTTCGCCCCCGAAGGTCTCGCTCGGTCCCCGGCCTCCTTGCCGACCTGCTCGTTCTCGAGTGAGGTTGGTTCGTGAGTCATTCATGTTCACCGCGAAAAACCGTGTATCCCGGCTTTTTGGATCTGGAGTGATCCTCGTCGAGCCCCTCGAGGGCATCCCAGACCAGTCCGTCGAGATCGTCCCGGAGGTCCGAAACGCTCTCCTCGATCCCCTCGGACGCTTTGAGACTCTCGACTTCGGTTTCGATGGCCTGAAGCTGTCGGCCGAGTCGTTCGATCTCTTCGTCAGCGAGCCGTCCCGACTCCATCCGACGGACCGCCTCGCGCTCGAGCGCGTCGAACAGGATTTCGACGACCGTCACGACGAGGGTTATCAGTCCAGTACCTGCTTCGTCTTCGTCGATATCGATCGTGGTCATTGGTCCTCTGGCGTCTGATCATCCGCTTCCCGGTCGTCCCCCTCGTCTGTCTCGTCACTGATCATGTCGAACCCGCCCGTCGTCGGTCGAGTCGGGTCTGGCCTGGTTCCAAGCTGATCCGTGATCCGGTCGTCACTGCGCTCGTCCTCGCTCCCGACACGGCGATCCTCGCTGTCGGATTCTCCCGTGGCTGTTTCGTCTGACCGTGTGGTCTCGGATTCGTCACCATCGCCGCCTCCTGTCTGCCCATCGGCCCCAGTCACGTTGACACCGGTTACGGGGCTGACTGGAGGGGTGGGCCGATCCGTTTCGGCCAGTTCGGGGTCGCCAACCGCCTGTGCCATCCGCCGCATGTCGGTTCCCTCCGGGAACTCGAGGCCGTATCTCGCGGCGGTGTCGAAGGATGCGATAGCGGCCCGAACCTGGATGCCAAGCATCTGTGTGTCGCCGATCGAGACAGCGATATCGGCATTGATCACGACGCCCTTGTCGAGCAGCATCTCGAGGACATCGGCCAGGTCCGACTGTTGGCGCGTAGGTTGAAATTCAGTCATCGTCGTACCCCTGTCGTTTTCGTTCCAGTTCGAATCGTCGCCCGTAAATGTGGGTTCGAGTCGGGGCGCTCGAGTGGCGAACGGTTCGTGGCATAGTCGCGTAGTTCGTGGGTGAGCCGAGGTCCCCTCGATCAGTCGCAATTGTCGAAGCAGCCGTGGGATTTCGCGAGTGGGTGGATCGATCCGTCTGCCGGGTCTTCTCCCGGTTCGCTTCGACCACTCGCTCGAACGTGCCGTGGGTCCGCAACAGTGCATCCCGGAAGGCGTCGACCCCCTCGATCGCCCGCTGCTGGATGAGTTTCTCGTACTGCTCCATGTTTCCACTCTGCGGGTCAAACTCCGACAGCGCCTCTCGGGATCCCCTCTCGAGGACATCGCCAACCTCCGTTTCGATCAACTCGTCATCGCCAGCCCCGAGTAGATCGCCGTTTTCGTCACCGTCGTCACCTGTAACCGCGGTCGTGGCCTTCTCGAGAATGCTGTCGTCGTCACTTCCATCGTGATCGTCCTTCCCAGTCAGGTCGTCCATCGACTCGTCGAACTCGCGCTTCGCACCCCAGAGTTCTCCGATGTCGGCGGTCTGCAGGAGTTCCAGCACGTTGATTGCGTTCATCACCTGTCCGAGTTTCACGACGTCTTCGCTCTCACCCTCCTCGAATGCTGCCGGTATCTCGCCTATCTCGATGGCCTCGAGCAGGTCGTCTCCGTCGATCGTATCGAGGACGGCCGAGAAATCGATCGCCTGAACCATCGTCTCGGTTGCTTCGAGTAGCTGGGAGGCATCCTCGAGGGCCTCCATCAGCTCCGTCAGGGCCGTTCGGTCGCCGTCCTCGAGTGCGTCGATGCCCGCACTGAGCCGATTGGCAAGGTCTGGTACCAGTTGGTCGTCGTCATCACCGACGAGTGAGGCGATGTTCGATTCGTCGTCTGCTTGGGTCGTTTCGCTGTCAGTCATGGGCATTGCGTGTGATCGAGACGGTCAGGATGCCGTTCCGGAGGAGGGTACTGGTGGTACGCTGTTCCCAGGGAACCTCGACTCTCGTGAGTTCGGTCCCCTCGAGGACGATCACGAGTTCTTCCCCATCGAATCCAGCGACGACGGCATCCTCATCCACACCGGCAACGTCGGCGATCACAATCAGTTCGTCGGAGGTTGTTCGGGTTGCGACGGGATACTCGGCCGTCCCCACCGGCTCGAACGACGCCGGTTGCTGTTGGTGCGATCCAGGTCGTGAGTGGACGGTTCGTCGTCTCGGTCGTGTCGACCGCTCGCCTTCCCGTTGACGCTCTTGATTCAGCGAGTCATCGAGCGACTGGAGCCAGGTCTCGATGGAGACATCGATCGACCCCCTGAGCGTCGAGAGCCAGCTCGCGGCCTTCGACTCGGGCAACCCCTGCGGATCTCCCTGTTCACCAGGAGGCTCGACATCGACACCATCCCCAGTCGACCTGGATCCACTGTCGTCTTCTGCATGGCCAGGACTCGCTCGATCGGATCGGGGTTCGCCTCGACTGTCCTCCGCAGAGTCTGCATCGGGCGGCTCGTTATCGGTGTCGTCGGGGTTGTCGTTCGTCATGATTTCACCTCGATTCGCCCGCTGGCAAATTCCTCGTGGATTTCCCTGGCGAGGGCCAACTCGGCCTCCAGTTCCTCCTTTCGTTGTCGATACTCCGCTTCAGAACGCTCGTCAAGTTCGTAGAGCAACTGATTTTCCTTGAGTTCCGCTTCGATGGCGTCGACGTCGTAGAGTTCGTTGAGCGCGAGCATGTGCAGTGCGTCGACGATGCTGACGAACGGCCGTACGAGAAGGTCGTCCAGTACGAACATTACTGGGCCCCAATTCGAATGTCAACGAAGCTGTAGGGTGCAAAGGGACCCGTGTATTGCACTTTCAGCTCCGGATAGTCGTTCTCGATTCGTCCGATCGCTTCGTCGAACGCGCCCCGATCGTCGTGATCGACGAGGTACGAGCGGTTCAGGATCAGCCGGTCACTGAACAGCCCGTTATCGACGGCATCGTCGGCTACCGACTCGAGTTCGTTCGCCACCGTTGTGCGGACTTCGTCTCGATCAACGGAATCCGCCTCGTCTGAAACGATTTTCAGACCAAGTTCGACCGATCCCTCTATTTCACGTATGGACCGCCTGAAGGCACGGCTGCCCCCACGGAGGACGTTCTTTAGCGCTCGCTCATTTTCGAACACCATCCCGAACTGCATCGGTACGACCGTTCGTGAACCGTTCATCTGCATGATGTCACGAAGGACATCGTCGTGGCGCTTTGCGTCTTCATCCGTTCGCTCGGGTTCGGTCGTTTCGATATCCGAGACGAGTGCGGCTACCCGCCGGTGGCGTATCGGGTACACCGTTTCAGCGCCGGCGACCGCGTCGGCTTCGAATTCGATCGCCTCGTCGGCGTTGACAACGCCGTACACGTACCGATGACTCATCAGTTGGTCACCCCTCTCGTCTCGGGCCGTTCCTCATATCGACACTCGGTGACCGGTCTCGTCGGTCGCTGGTGTACTGGTGGGTCCATTGTCAGGGTGGTCGGTCCGCGGTCATCACATCTCAACACCAGCCGTGTGCCTGGTGTGCTCCCGTCATCCGGTGTACCGCCCGAACCCGCCTTACGGTGATGCTTGCAAGAGCAAACTCAACCATGATACGTATCGACAGGGGGAGTAGTGGTATGGCCTCACCACAACGTCGACCGGATTCCTCGAGTCTCGCCGAAGTGCTTGATCGGATCCTCGACAAAGGCGTCGTCATCGACATATGGGCACGAGTGTCCGTCGTGGGAATCGAGTTACTCACCGTCGAGGCTCGAGTCGTCGTCGCATCGGTGGATACGTTCCTCCACTATGCAGAGGAGATGGCGAAAATAGAACGGGCGACGGCCGAGGGTGATCTCGAGGACCTCGAAGAACTCGAGATCGAACGACGGCCGGAGTCCTCGCCGGAATCGGCGTGAATGTCGATTCGATGATCACATCATAACGATCTGACTGTGGCCGGACCTTCGAGGACTGCATCGGAGACACCACCCACACAGTCACAGACCAACACAGACCCTAGATTATGGCAGAAGCGAAAACTCAGTCGGTCGAACAGTGCAAGGCGCTCACGGAGAGCGGTGATCGATGCTCGCGAGCGGCGGCCGACGACGGGTTTTGCCACCAACACGATACGGACGATTCAATTGCACCAGCGGTAACCGAGGAAACGCGTGAGACCGGCACAACAACGGAGGAAGATGACACTGTGAATCAATCAGAAGCAATCGAAATCGAGGCAGACGAGATCGATGAGAGTGATATCGAAGCGGTGCTCGGCGTTCGTCAGACGATCGAGGCGACTGCCGCCAAACTGATCGGTCGGCAACTCGATGGCGTGACCGAGATCGAGTCGGCGGATGACGGTTGGCGAGGCGTCGTCGAGGTGATCGAACGGGCTTCGATTCCGGATACGCAGGACATTCTGGGTCGATACGAGATCGAGTTGAGCGACGACGGCGAAATTGAAGGCTATCGGCGGCTCGACCGATACCGTCGCGACGACACCAGCGACCGCGAGTGATCGCCGCGACCCTCGAGCTGAATCGCCATCAACGATGAAACCAGTGGCCCACGACACCCAGGGGGACGTGGTGTTTTCGACACACGTGGATACCCTGGCAAGTACCCAGCAGGTGAGACGGCCCGCCTCATCTGCCGGCACGTGCAGGGCTGTTCCGTTTATCCATAGGGCCGTTGCGCTAACTCGATGGCAACAACAGGCAACCGCGCGAGCGTACTCAAGAAACCGGCCGCCGTAACGACGTTGATCGACGCAGCGGTGGAACTCACGAGGGGGCGTCGACGGACTGGTGTCTTGCTTCTCGGTGCCGCACTCCTCTCGCTGCGAGCCACCGGCATTGGGATGATCGCGTCGATCCTGCTTCGCGTGTATCGTCGACGCAGGTAGGCGTGTTTTGGGGCAACGGCATCGAAGCACCCACCGCACTGCACCCCCTCGAAGCACGTCCCGAGACACCTTGCTTATCCTTCCTGTGAACGCGGTCCAAACACCCGCAGTCACAGTGATTAAACGGCTCTCGAGGATCCCCGACTGCCCTCCCGAACTCACCCGTATGGGAGGCAGTATGATGACCATACAAGGGCTAGTACAGCATCTGCAAGCCCAAGAACCTGGCACCCAGGCCCCATCAGTCTCCCAACATGGGTACTGCATCAGATCAAGAAACTGCTGAGTCTGACGACGAATTGGACCCATCCAGTGAATCGACGGACAACGAATCGGCATCGGCAAGCGACGAAGGAGATCCCTCGGAGGAAGACGACGAGGATCACGGCGAAGACGAGGCATCCGAAGCGGATGGATCAGACGAAAATGACCAGCAGCCCGACGAAGACGAGGCGTCGGAGGAGGAGTCAACGGAGGAAGACGAGACGTCCGAGGGGGAGCCAACGGACGAGCCGGAGTCCTCGGACGAAGGGGAGGAGACGACGGGTGAAGCAACGATTCTCCACCTCAATCTGGCCGGTTTGGATCTCAATCTGCTGGGGCTCGAGGTGGATCTCGAAGAGGTCGACCTTGACATCTCGGCGGTCCCCGGATCGAATCGCCTCCTTGGGAATTTGCTCGCTGCCGTTGCCGGGCTTCTGGACGGTTTCAGCGGGATCCTCGATACCGTCGTCTCCGCTGGTAAAAAGGTGCTCGGCCTGATTCCGGGGAGCGGCATAGTGGGAACCCTCTTCGGACGACTTCGGAGCATGCTCACTTCCAGCCCGGATGATGATAAAGACCCCGGGGCCGAGGATGACGATTCCGGGGCCGAGGACGTTGATGCGTCCGCCGAGGAGGCGGATGACCAGCCCGGAATCGGTGCGAAGATCCGTGCATTCGCAGGGAACCTCATTATGAAGCTACCCATCGAAAAACTGGTCGCGACGGTCGTCCAAACCGTCGCCGGTTCGATTATCAAGCGCGTAGATCAGTATGCGAGCGAGAAGCGTGGCGACAACGCAAGCAAACAGCCCGCCGAGGGTACGGCAACCGACGGTGGAACTGACCGCAGTGCGACCAACAGCGTCGACGCTGGCGACGAGTTACCCCATTCAGCAACGAGTCAATCATGAGTGAATCATCACTGGCAGACCGAATAGAGTACGAAGATATCGCAGCGGACATCGACATCGAGCAAATGCTCGAGGGAACGAAGTGGGAGGAGCAGGTCAGTGAAGGCCAACACCTGGGGGAAGTGATCGGTGCCGAAATTGGAGCGATGGCCGGTCGACAGATCGGCATGATGATCGGCGAAACGGTGGGCGATATGATTATCGAGGAACTCCTGGAGGCGGACGAAGGTGAAGAATCGGCAGCCGAAAGCGAGGAGTCGACGGACGAGAGCGATGAATCAACGGCGGAGAGTGCGGAACCAGCAGACGAGAGTGAAGCGTCTGCACAAGACAGTGAGGAATCGCCAGACGAGGGCGAGGAGTCTGCGGAGGAGAGCGACGACTCAGCGGCGGAGGGTGAGAAAGGGTCAGATGACGGCGAGAAGTCTGCGGAGGAGAGCGACGAATCGGCGGCGGAGGGTGAGGAAGCGTCAGATGAGGGCGAGGACTCGAGTGATGATACAGCCGAGGACGACGATGAATAAGCCATGTCATCTCGGTGTGTGACCAGCGGAGCGGGGACGAACGCGCCCGATCGGATCAGTCGACAGCGGGCCCCAACTAACGACAGCCGCCGGTTTATTTCGGATACTGACGGATGGTGGTCACCGTGACCGACGACATGGCCAGTATCGTACTCGAGGCGGTCACCGAACAGGTTGATGCTGGCGATCTTGTTTCCGGAGAGTCGATCAAAGACCAGCTCGATGCGGATGAAGTGGGTGGCGCTGTCGGTGCCAGGATTGGCGAATCTATCGGTCGAACCGTCGGCCGTACGATTGGACGAGAGGTGTCTGACGCGATTACCGAATGGCTTCGAGGTGATCCCAACGGCAACGATGGTGTGGTGAACGCGCTGAAATCGGCCGTTTGGACGGGAGTCAGGGAAGGGATTAGCGAAGTCGGCGAGCAGGATTCGACGCTCACCTCACTCGCGAGTGCATTCACCGATGCCGACCTGGATGAGGGTCCACTTGGGTTAGACGATGACGAGGACGAAGACGAAGCCGCCGCGGAAGCGCCAGCGGAAGCGGAGAGCACAACTGAGTCGACGGCGTCAGTCGCGGAGGACACAGCGGAGAACGATACCGACGGCGACGACGCAGCCGAAGGCGAACCGACTGACGCCGATGACGTCGCGGACTCTGTCGATCCGGCGGAGGTAGACGAAACGGAACTATCCGAACTCCGAACGGAAACGCTCGAGAGCTACCTCGAGATGCTCAGTTATCGAGATCTCCAATCGATCGCAAAGGAGGTGGACGTAACGGCCAACCTCAAGCGAGAGGAGATGACGGCCCGAATAGTCGAAACCGTCGCGGACTCCGCCTCGACGTAACTACACTCACGAAAATCCATGAGTACGGAACTTCACGACCGCGTTCGCGACCTGCTAGCCGAAGCCTCGGCGGAACTCGAGTCGGTGGCCGTTTGCGAAGCGGCAATCGGACCCGCTGTCGAATCGAGTGCGCTCCCCGAAATCGGGGCGGAAGCCGCCGAAATCCTCGATGAGACGAACCCACACGACCTCATCGAAGGCCTCGGAATGGAAGACACTGACAAATCGACGACGATACCGAAGGCAATTATGACGGGGGACTCGGCGCCGGTGCGTGACCTCCGAGCTCTGGTGTTGCTGTCGAGGCTCTCGTCGAACGGCGACCCGGAAACCGATCCCGAGTCCACGCTCGAGCGTACGGTTGTGACTTTGCACCAGACCTTCGACCGATCCGATCGGTTGAGAGTGCCAGCAGCCGATACGCGTGCCGGTGTGAAATCACAAGCTGAGGAGGGGACCGCTGTGGCTTCCCCGAACGATGAGCAAACCGACCGACGGAGTGATCAGGCCGAACCAGACCGGGAGGAGTCCACAGACGACTCGGGTAGCGAGGCAATTCGTTCGGCACTGTCATCCGCAATGAACGAACTTCGAAGCGATGTCGAGGGAATGCACGAGGAGCTGGGTGGTCTCGTTGCGGATGGCACCGACGACGGCGAAGAGGCGGGTTCGAAAACCAATCTCGAGGACGAGGAGACCGACGACCCGAGCGAGTCAGGTGCCGACGCTGACGAATCGATGGCAGCTGTGGCTGAGCCAGCCGACAGTGGGCAACTGCTCGGTGAAAACGACTCTTCTTCGGGTGGATCGAACGTTTCGACTGTGGCGACTCGAGAGAGAGCCGATATGCGTGCTGTCAGGCGGTACTCGACAATGCCCGACCGGTGATCACCGCCGAAGTCGTTCCGAACTGCGGTGGTCCGGGTCGCCGGTTGGACGGCCTCCGGCTTCGATTCCCAGGTCGACGACGGTCGTTGCCGGCCCGGCCGCGGGGCGAAGACGGTTGTGAGAGCCCCTCTGTCCGCACCGAGGCTTCCCTCTCTCGTCCATTATTCTCCTGGAAATACGGTGACGTACCGACGCTACTGGACCCGTCCGCTCGATATCCTCGAGAGGAGGCGTGGCACCCGGCCGTCGATGTCGGTTGGGGCGAGTCCGAGGTCGTCGACGAAGGCGTCGACCGGTCTCCGCGGGGCGGCTCTGGCTATCTCGATGTCTGGAGGGAGTGTCCCGTCGGCGGTGGGTCGGTTCATTGGGTTCCATACTCGGTGACGTCCTATAGTATCCCCCGGGGCAGGCCTCAGCCGAACCGGAGGACGAACACCCTGGTGAGAACCGGCGGTGATCAGTGTGGGAGGAGGTCGACGGGCAAGGGTGGTGACCGGATTGAGAGGTTCCGCGATATCAGGTAGGGGAACACTCATCGACACAAATTACCGCGGACGCCTATACCGAAAGCAGTGAGGAGGCGGGTTGTTCGAACGGCCTGTCCGAGACGGAAGACCGTGTTGGAATGATAATTTTCAAGACAGGTAATATAAAGTATGTTTGTGTGATAGCAAGAAGTGGCTGAAGAGGGAGTGGAGTTCCGAGCCGTAGTGACTCACGTGAAACGAATGTATCAGTAATACGTATTTTTAATATTATCACAGTCATAGTTGTCATATTCATGGATGCGGCAGACATCTTCCTGACAGAAGAGACGGTCGAACTGCTCGGCGACCTCGAAATCGACGGTGACGTCCGTGATGGCCTCTCCGTCGACGGAGAGATCGATTCAGCGGCACTCCGAATCGAAGACGAGGTGCGATTTACCTCTCAGACGATAGAGGATCTCTATCCAGGTGTCGACGGCTGGATCCGGAGTGGACGGCTATCCTACAGCACACCGCGGGCGCGACCCGGGGTCGAGGTATCGCCGAATTTGTACGTCGGAGACGGCGAACGAAGGGCATTGTCGGCCCACGGCGACCTGAAAACCGTCGTGGTCGGCGGATATACGACGTCGAACGTCCCACTCCAGCTCGACGACCTCTCGTTCGATCCGAACCACGCGAAACGGGTCGTCGAAGGCACCCTTCAGGACGAGGGAGTCGATTCCGACGACCTCGTTCCGGCAACGACGGTCGCGGAGATCATCGCGTCCCTCGAGGTCATCGACATCCTCTCCGTTTCCGGCGACGCCGACGTCGAACTCTCATCGACCGCGAAGTACGTGCAAACTGAACCAGCGGACGTCGGTGTGGAGGAACTCGATTCGGGGAACCGTCGTCTGGGGCGACGGCTCCACGGGGAAGGATATGAAACCGTTGCGGATCTACTCGGCGCGGAGACGGACGAGCTGGAGTCTGTTCTCTCGGACAACCGACAAGTCGTGGGCCGTCTCCTCGAGGAAGCCAGGGCGTACGCCGAGGATGGCGTCCCCCGGGAGGAGCCCGAGCCGACGCGACCGGCGGATCTGCTCGCATACCTGGTCACCGACGGAGGCACCCTGATCGAGGCCGCACGGTTGCAGGACTTCGGTGGCTTCCTCGACGACCTCGAAGGGGAGATCACCTCCCAAATCGAGGACGGGACCCTCGAGTTCGATCCGGAGACGGTTCCCGGTGGGGACGGCGAGGACGGTGGAACAGTGCTGCTCAAAGGCTCCGATCGACGGGTTGTGGGCGTCATGGACGGCGACGAAGACGCACTCGCGCTTGGACCGGACGTCGTTTCGGATGCGGAGACGAGAGCAATCGGGGGCGTGAGCTTGAACCGGGACGGGGCGCGCTGTGTGCTCGACGGATCGAACGCAGGTCTGGAGCTGGGAACCAACGGGGAATCAGGGCGAGTTCGTCTCGCTGGTCCCGACGGTGACCATGGGCTGGCACTGGATGCGGGTGAACAGGCAGACGAGGCCTCGATCACCTTCCTCGACGGCGAGGGTGAGCAGGTCGGGACCGTCGGGACGCAGGCGGGAACCATCGTCTTCGCTGGAAGTGACGGGGGACCGGAGATTAGCTGGGACCCGGACACTGGTCGGTTTGTCGTGGACGGAGCCGACGGTGAGATGGAGTTCGATCCTGAGAGCGGTGATCTCACGGTCAGCGGGACCATCCACTGTGAAAGTGTCGTCGAATCGGAGCCGGAGGACGGTGAGTAAGAACGCATGACGGACGACTACGAACTGATCGCCGTCGGTGATTCGGCGATGTGGGGCATGGGACTCGATCA
>Ga0207421_10000587_pt1 | contig 47184 bp, 37 predicted proteins | sample SodLakKL_010_SED_4_FD_187542 | JGI IMG/M metagenome (GOLD analysis project Ga0207421, IMG submission 187542) | Alkaline sediment microbial communities from Lake Tanatar, Kulunda Steppe, Russia - 8KL_010_SED (SPAdes) (version 2) | ecosystem: Environmental > Aquatic > Non-marine Saline and...
ATTGCTGTCCTCGGCCTGCGATATTTCCGCTATTCCTACATTTTGCCTATGCAGGAAAACCGGCTTGCTCAGATAAAAACCGAGCTGGCAAGCGGCGCTGAAGACGAAGCATTGCTGGAGCAGTTCCGCGAGCTTGATTTTGAATCTCGTAAAATTCGGATCCAGTGGTATGACTTTACGTCAATGGCAGGTTATCCGCTCTTGTTTAACCTTGCAATTTTATTGATCGGAGCAAAATTAGCAAAAAGCCTGCAAAATGATAAACCAATGCCTGTACCAGGAATAAAATACTCACAATTTTATGTTTATACAGACTCGATGTCACGCCGTGCTGTTATGACAGCTTTTGTGTTGGTCGGAGGAATGACAATTGTTATCGCTATGCTCAGTCCTGAAATTAACTACTTCGCTATCGAGGAAGACGAAGAAAAAGATATTGCTGTAGCCGCTGTTCCTGGCTTGCCCAGCCGGGAAGAAATTGCTGAAAATTGGCCAAGGTTTCGTGGCCCGGGAGGACTCGGGGTAAGTCAATATACGGACATACCCCACAAGTGGGATATCGAAACCGGTAAAAATATACTCTGGAAAAGTCCGATACCGCTTGAAGGACGAAACTCGCCGATAGTCTGGCAAGACAGGGTTTTTCTGACCGGAGCGACTGAAACGCAAAAACAGGTTTATTGCTATGACGCCGCAAGCGGAGAGCTTTTATGGCAAGCAGATGTGCCCGACAAGGACGTTGCCGGCTCCGAGCTGGATCTGTATCCTGATACCGGCTATGCCGCGTCAACAGCTTACACCGACGGTTATCAGGTTTATGCTTTTTTTCCAACAGGAGATGTGGCGGCGTTCGATTATGACGGTAACCGGCAATGGGTGGTTAACCTTGGCCAGCCGGACAATATCTATGGTCACGCGACTTCAGTTGTAGGCTATGAAGACAAAATTATAATACAGTATGACAACGGGCTGCATGATGATGATTTGTCCTGGCTTATCGCGCTGGATTGGCAAAGCGGTGAAACTGTATGGCGAACGCCGCGTGCTGTAACAAATTCATGGACAACGCCGATTATTATAGAGACACAACAAGGTAATCAATTGATTACGGTAAGCGAACCTTACCTTACCGCGTATAATCCTGATGATGGTCTGGAGATATGGCGCACGGACCGTATGAGCGGAGAGATAGCTCCTTCACCGATTTATGACAATGGGCTGGTTATGGTTATTTCTCCTTATGTTGAGATGGCAGCGGTGGAACCCGGCGGTGATGAGATGATTGACGAAAGCTATTTCAAATGGACAGCAGACAGGGGTATTCCTGATATTGCCAGTCCGGTCAGTGACGGTCAAAGGGTATATCTTCTTAGCACATACGGCGGAGCATTAGCGGTCCACAGCATACAAGACGGAAATCTTATCTGGCAGGACCAGCTTGGGGGCGAATTTCATGCTTCTCCAAGTATAGTGGGAGATAAGGTATATCTGTTTAGCATCGAAGGAGTCGGGTATGTTCTGGAGGCAGCGGATGAGTTTGTAAAACTTGCAGAAAATCCGCTGGGACAGGAGGTGCATGCTTCACCGGCATTTGTCGAAGGGCGAATGTACATTAGAGGCGAAGAACATCTGTTTTGCATAGGATACAGTGAATGATAACTTCGGATACTAATAAATCAGAACCTTTCAACGGCCTGTTTGTTGACCAGACAGTCAAGAGACTTGGCACCGATGCGCATCTTGTATTGGATATTTTGCAGGAAATCCAGCGACATTACGGCTATCTCCCTCAGCCCGCACTGGAGCGGGTTTGTGAGTTGACCGAGATTACGCCGGCCTCTATCGCCGGGGTTTCAACTTTTTACAGCCAATTTCGTCACAAACCTGCCGGTAAACACCGAGTACAGGTTTGCATAGGCACCGCCTGTCATGTAAAAGGGGCACAGCCTGTGCATGACGGCTTTAAACGGTATTTGAATATTGGAGAGGATGATGACACCGACGCCGAGAAGAATTTCACGGTTGAGAAAGTGGCGTGCCTTGGCTGCTGTACACTTGCGCCTGCTGTTCAGATAGGAGAGATAACCTACGGCCATGTTACGGCTGAGACGGCAGGCGATGTCATACAGGATTTTCTCAAATATCTGGAACAGCAGAAAAAACAAGACTCTAAAAAACAAGACTCGCAGGATAAGTCTCTGGCACTTCCTGAAATTCGTGTAAGTCTGGATTCTTGCTGTGTGGCCAGAGGATGTGGTAAAGTGTTCAAGGCTACCGAAGAAGCGTTGGATGAGACAGGTATCCGAGCGAGGATAAAGCCTGTCGGTTGTGTTGGTATTTGCGATGAAACACCCCTTTTGGAAGTTGCGATACCCAGTAAGAAAAATTCTATTTATGCCAGAGTTGAGCCCGAAGATGTCAAACCAATATTACTGAGGCATTTCAAAATGCCGGCTGTGAGTAAGAGGATATCACATATTGTTTCCGGCGCACTGGACAGACTGGTAAGCGATAACGGACGGCAGGGGGTAACCAGGCACCTCCTGGATTTCCGGGATAAACAAATATCTGCTTATATGGATTCCCAGAAGCAGATAACGACACTCGGCTGCAGTAGCGAGGATCCGGGCGATATTGAGGCGTATCTGCAGGCAGACGGTTTTGAATCATTGCGGCATTGCCTGGAAAACCTTACTCCCAGTCAGGTGATCGAACAGGTTACAAAAAGTCAGTTGCGAGGTCGAGGTGGCGCCGGATTTAGTACCGGTTTTAAGTGGCAAACAGTGTATGAGCAGGATTCGGAAATTAAATATCTTATCTGTAACGGAGATGAGGGCGATCCCGGCGCGTTTATGAATAGGATGCTGCTTGAATCCTGTCCTTATCGGATAATCGAAGGGATGGCAATTGCCGCTTATGCTGTCGGCGCCAATCAAGGTTATTTTTATATTCGAGCTGAGTATCCGATAGCGCTTAAACGGGTGGCTGAGGCGCTGGACATCTGCAAAAAGCGAAATTTAATAGGCCATAACATTCTGGGAAGTAATTTTAGTTTCAGTCTTGAGATTAAAAAAGGGGCCGGGGCTTTTGTCTGTGGTGAAGAAACTGCTCTTATAGCGGCCATACAGGGACAAAGAGGCATGCCCAGGCTTCGCCCTCCATATCCGTCTCAGAACGGCTTATGGGGACAACCAACACTCGTTAATAATGTGGAAACTTACGCGACGGTGCCGTGGATCATAAAAAAAAGCCCGGAAACATTCGCGGCCATAGGAACGGAAAAAAGCAAAGGAACAAAAGTATTTTCACTTGCAGGGAAAATCAGAAGAGGAGCTCTGATAGAAGTCCCGATGGGCATTACTCTAAAGGATATCGTAGAGAAAATCGGCGGGGGAGTCCCTGGAGGCAGAGAGTTAAAGGCAGTGCAGGTCGGCGGACCCTCCGGAGGGTGTGTTCCGGCTCGCTTGGCTCACACCAAGATAGATTATGAGGATTTGACAAATGTCGGAGCGATAATGGGTTCCGGCGGACTGGTAGTGCTGGATGATGGCGATTGTATGGTTGATATTGCTCGTTATTTTCTAGAGTTTACAGAGGAGGAATCCTGCGGAAAGTGTACTTTCTGTCGGATTGGTACGCGCAGGATGCTGGATATAATGAATAGAATATGCCAGGGCGAAGGTGAAAAAGGTGATATCGAAGAACTGGAAAAATTAAGCCAACTTGTCCGACAAGGGAGCCTATGCGGCCTGGGCAAGACCGCCCCTACACCAGTGATTACCACGATCGAATATTTCCGTGAGGAATACGAGGCTCATATCGAAGGGCGATGCCCGGCAGGAAAATGCAAGGCACTGGTAGAATATTCGGTAACTGATGATTGTATCGGATGTACAGTTTGCGCTCAGAGTTGTCCTGCCGATGCGATCGAGATGCGGCCATACGAAAAACATGAAATTGACAGCGAGAAATGCACCCGGTGTGATGTTTGCAGACCCGGCTGCCCAGCTGATGCTATAATAGTAAGATAACTATGCCTAAATTGAGTATTGACAATAAACAGATTGAAGTTCCCGACGGCTGGACGATTCTCGATGCCGCGGAAAAGGCGGGAATCGAGATTCCAAAGATGTGCTTTCTAAAGCCATACAAAGCCACTACCAGTTGTATGGTTTGTGTGGTCAGGCTGGCTGACTCGGATGCGCTTGTGCCGGCCTGTGGGTGGGTGGTTCAGGACGGCATGATCGTCGATACGAAATCCGAAGTTGTTACCCAGTCTCGCAAAGCTGCTTTGGAATTATTGCTCAGTGACCATCTTGGCGATTGCATCGGACCATGCCAGACAGCATGCCCGGCACAGATGAATATTCCTCTTATGATAAGACAAATCGCCGCCGGGCAATACAAGCAAGCTTTAAAAAATGTCAAGCAGGATATCGCAATGCCTGCTGTGCTGAGTAGAATCTGTTCGGCGCCTTGCGAAAAAGCATGCCGACGAGGACAAATTGATGAAGCGGTATCTGTCTGTCTTTTGAAGAGATTTGTCGCTGATGTTGATTTACAATCGCAACAGCCCTGGCGGCCTGAATGTAAAGATTTATGCGGAAAAACAGTCGCTGTAATCGGTGCAGGTCCTGCTGGTCTTTCTGCGGCATACTATCTAAGACAGAGTGGATATCAATGCACTGTGTTTGATGACCACGACAAAGCCGGCGGAATGCTAAGATATGGTATTGACGAAGATGTTTTGCCGCCGGATATTCTTGATTCTGAAATAAAGACCCTTATGGACTGCGGTATTGAATTTAAAGGTAATGTTACAATTGGTAAAGATATTCCGTTCGACCGGTTGCGAAAGGAATTTGATTCTGTCTTTATTGCTATCGGCAAGCCGCCAAAAAACAGCGGACAGTTGTTCGGTTTACCTATAAATGAAAAAGGTATAGTTATTGAGCGAAACACATATGAAACAGCCCTTGAGGGGGTCTTTGCAGGCGGTGATATTGTTCGCAATCGCAGGCAGGCGGTTCGCTCTGTTGCCGATGGCAAAGAAGCCGCAATAGCCATAAGTCAGGTCTTAAAAGGCCAGGCCGTATCAGGCCAAAGGCATCGCTTTAACAGCAGATTTGGTAAGTTGAAAGATGGTGAAAAGGACCCTGTGATTTTTGGAGCCTCTGTGGGGCAAAGAACTGAAGCTGACAGCAAGACCGGCTTAACGGCTCAGCAAGCTCAAATAGAATCGCAGAGGTGTTTACACTGCGACTGTCGCAAGGCCGACAATTGTAAATTACGAGATATTGCCGAGCGGTATGGCGCAAAAAGCACACGATACAAAGACCCCGATAGAAAATTATTTGTCCAGAATACCGAGCATGATCTGATCGTTTATGAACCGGGTAAGTGTATCGCTTGCGGCCTTTGTTTGCAAATAGCGGCAGAGTCGGGTGAAGAAATTGGTTTGAGTTTTATAAACAGAGGCTTTGATGTTCGTGTTGATGTGCCATTCGGACGACCTATGAATGTGTCATTGTTGAAAAGTGCAGAAAAATGTGTTAATTGCTGCCCTACCGGGGCGCTTGCTTTAAAGGATATGTAAATAGGAAATTAACGATTTATTTAGGAGCTTTGTAATGAATTATAAAACCAACCCTGTTTTTAGCGGATTAGTCATCTGTTCTATTTTAGTGCTGATATGCCAGAACGCTGTCGCAAATGATTGGCCATACTGGCGAGGTCCGGATCGCAATGGAATTTCGCAGGAAACTGATTTAAACGCAGATTGGTCGGAAAATGAGCCTGAAATAGCGTGGACAGCATCTATAGGTTGGGGTTTTTCCGCAGCGGCTATAGATAACGGCAAGGTATTTGTTAAAGGTAATGTTGATGATAATGATGTACTTTACTGCTTCGATGTGGAAACCGGTGATTTGAAATGGGAGCGGTCGCACCCGGAACCTCGTACACCCAGACAATACGAAGGCGGACCCAACGCCTCCCCTGTTATCCATAACGGCAGAGTGTATACGCTAAGCAAGACAGCAAAGATATTTGTCCGTGACGATAGCGATGGCTCAACCATCTGGGACTTGGACCTTGTTGAACGCTACGGTATCGAAATACCGACATGGGGCTTGGCAGGCTCGGCTCTTATAGTTGACGATATGGCAGTTTTCAATGTAGGTTCTTATGGCATGGCTTTTGACAAAAAAACAGGTGAGCTGTTGTGGGAAAATGGAACAGGCGCCGGCGGCTATGCCACACCAGTCAAATTTGAAAGAGACGGAAAGACTTTACTCGCGATGTTTGTTGCAAACGAATTTGCAGTCCTTGAAGCCGAAACCGGACGAATTCTGGACAAGTTTTCCTGGCCGACAAGATATGATGTAAATGCCGCCGATCCAATAATATCAGGTGACAAAATATTTATATCTTCAGGGTATAACCAGGGCTGTGCTCTGCTTCACTTCGACAATGAGAATCTAACGGAGGTTTGGAAAAGCAGAGATATGCGCAATCATATGAACAGTTCGGTGCTTTGGCAGGGCAACCTTTATGGCTTTGACGAATCCGAGCTTAAGTGTATGGATTTTGATACAGGCGAAGTTTTATGGAGTCAGGGCGGTCTTGGCAAGGGCAGCCTGATTCTTGCCGATGAGAAGTTGATTATTTTAAGTGAAGACGGACGATTGGTACTTGCTGAGGCTTCACCGCAAGAGTACCGTCAGCTTGGGGAAAAGAGAATACTGCAAGGCAGATGCTGGACAATGCCGGTACTGGCTGACGGTCGTATTTATGCTCGCAACGCTGCCGGAGACTTTGTTTGTGTTGAGATAAGCAAATAAATCACTCACTCATGTCAAAGAAAGGTTACCACAATGGAAAAAATCAAAGCAGCTATCGTAATTTTTTTGGTTTTTATGAATATGGCAGTATATGCCGCCGATTGGCCGCAATTCAGGGGCCCGAATCGGGACGGCAAATCATCCGAAACAAACCTGCTTAGCCGATGGCCCGAAGACGGACCGGAAATGCTCTGGGCATACGAGGGTGTTGGAACCGGCTTTTCTTCACCTATTATAGTTGATGGAAGCATTTATACTGCAGGCATAATTGATGGTGATGGGGTTGTATTTGCTCTTGATCTTGACGGAAATCTAAAATGGCAAACCAACTATGGCACTGAATGGACAAGGTCACACGGAGGTACACGCTCTACGCCGACTTATAAAAATGGTAATTTATACTTAATGAGCGGGCATGGCAAAGTGGTCTGCCTTGATGCAGCCACCGGAGAAATAGTCTGGACAGTCGATACCCAGGAAGAATTCCAGATCCAGATGCCAACATGGGGTATTGGCGAATCTTTGGTTGTTGATTCAGAGAATGTCTATTGTACACCCGGAGGCCAGGTAGCCTCCATGGTTGCATTAAATAAAACAACAGGGGAAATAGTCTGGAAAACAACCGATCTGACCGATGAGTCATCCTACTGTTCTCCCTTAATGTTTCAGCGTGGCGACATGCGGCTACTGGTTACCATGACAAGCGATCATGTTGTTTTTATAGATGCTGACAATGGAAATATAATATACAAGGATGCTTTCTCTGAATACCAGTCACGCCCAAGAAATATAAATCCGGTTACACCCGTTTACCGTGACGGAATGGTGTACACTACCAGCGGTTATGACTGTGGCGGCGCTATGTATGAGGTTTCCGAGGACGGAAGAACTATAACGCGAATCTGGGTCGACGAAACACTTGATGTTCACCATGGCGGAGTTGCTGAGATTGACGGTTACATATACGGCGCCAACTGGCAGGGAAATGCTGACGGCAACTGGTGCTGCCTGGATTGGCAGACCGGCGAAGTTATGTACGAGCAGCACTGGCACAATAAAGGCAGTATTATTTATGCCGACGGACACTTATATTGTTATGAAGAGCGTGACGGAAATTTTGCGCTGGTCGAGCCGACACCTGAAGGATTCAATGTTATAAGCGCTTTTCAGGTAGAACTCGGTGACGGACCGCACTGGGCGCATCCTGCCATAAGTGACGGCAGGTTATATATTCGCCACGGCAATGTCCTGATGTGTTATGATATAAAAGCAGAATAAGGATTTCTATGCCGGATAAGAAACACATACTTTATTGCGATTGCGCATGTTATGATTTTGTTGCCCAAGATTCCAGGCAGCGGTTAATCTCAGCGATTGAAAATTGCGGCTTGCCCTATAGCATAGTTCCGGATTTGTGCAAGCTCTGCGCAGACGGTGATGATAAGTTGCGACTCTGGGCAGAGTCCGAAAAACTTACAGTCATAGCCTGTTACCCACGGGCGATAAAATGGCTTTTTCGAGCAGGCAGAGTTGAACTTAAAGATGAAAAAGTCGACTTTGCCAACGCAAGGAATCAACGTGAAGTTGAGAATATCCTGGAGCGATTAGCCCGTAATGTTTCTCCTCCAAAAGCTTCCAAACCCGAAAAGCCGTCCGGGTGGATACCATGGTTTCCGGTTATCGATTACAGTAGATGCGTAAACTGTAAAAAATGTCTTAATTTCTGTCTTTTCGGGACTTACGCTTTATCTTCAGAAGGTCAGGTTGAGGTTAAGAACCCGCGCGCCTGCAAAACGAACTGTCCTGCCTGCGCGCGTATATGCCCGCAAAGCGCGATAATATTCCCAAAGCATAACGCCTCGCCTATCAATGGCGATCAACCCGACACCAATAGCAAAATACCGAATAACATGAACATAGATTACAGCCGACTCGTAACGGACAATATTTACGAAAAGCTGAAAAATCGAGGTAAAGGCAAAAGATTTTCCGCGGATACTTCATCAGAATGTGACCTTGAGGAACTTCAAAAGAAACTTGGTATTCCCGCCGATGTTATTGCCACATTCTCTCCTCAGGATATATCGCGTGCCAGAGAACAGTTGAAAGAGAGCAAAGATTGAATATCCATGAGTAAACAGGACAGCTATTGTGGAAACTAAAGGATTAACACCTGCTGTTATTCTTGTTGCGGATCGCACCCTTAGTGCCGAATATAAGATACTGTTCGAGGGCATCTTTGCCACGATGCAGACGACACAGGTTCCGCAGTTGGCAATGCGAAGGTTTCTGTCACCACCAGCCAAAACCTCTCCCAACGGGAGAGCCCTGACCGCTGCGCTGGGATTAAGGCGAATCGAATCCGCCTTGCTGCGTTATACACCACTTACCGAACAAGATGTGGTTTGCACTACACCGGAGGCTTTGCCGCGACTGCTGGGCCCCTGGGTCAGGGCTGTATTGTTCAGTTCCAGCGACCCGCTTGGAAAAGGAATGAGCAATACAACCACTACCAATTTCTGGGATGGCCAACTATATACCCGTTTTTGGACTTTTGAATTACTGAACCAGTTGAAAGAGGCGAAACAGGAATATAAATTTAAAGTAATAGCAGGCGGAGCCGGCGCATGGCAGTTTAAGGCGTATCCGCAAACTCGGGACGAACTCGGTATCGACGCTGTGTTTGAAGGTTATTTTGAGTCTTTCGGTCCTCAATTTATCGCCGATTTACTCGAGGGCAAAGAAACCTTCGATTATACCGAATCAGACTCGGCTACTGATAAAATTGTTCCCATAACAGCCGCTTCAACAATGGGTGTTATAGAACTCTCACGAGGTTGCGGAAAGGGATGTCGCTTTTGCACAATGGCACACAAAAAAATGCGTCATCTCAGCAGTGATACAATATTGGCCGATCTGCATCGCAATCGTGATGCCGGACTTACCTCAGTTGTCAGCAGTAGCGAAGACTTTTTCCGCTATGGCGCAAAAGGCGGCAATATTAATTTTGAAGCACTTGCCGAATTACTTGAACAGATGCGGCAAGTCGAAGGCCTTTCGTTTATGCAGATTGACCACGGCAATATTTCATCAGTGCTTCAATTCAGCGATAACCAGCTACGAGAAATTCGCCAATTACTGAGCTGGAACAAAAAAACCGATTATTTATGGGTTAATATGGGCATTGAAAGTGCCAACGGTCAACTTGTAAAAACAAATTGCCCCGGTAAAATAGCTCCACTGCAAGCCGATGACTGGGAGCAGCATATAAAAGAGGCCGCCGACAAAATGAGCCGCTGTGGCTTCTTTTCCGTTTTCAGCGTAATACTCGGCCTGCCCGGAGAAACGCCGGACGATGTCATTCGGACAAAACGGTTGGTAGAGTACCTGGGCGAAAAACACGCAGTCATATTCCCGATTTTTTATGAACCTGTAAATAGTGAATCCGCCAACGGGGACAGATTCACCTTAAACAAAATGACAACCGAACACCTCGAACTGTATCGAACCTGTTACGAAATCAATTTCAAAGGCATTCCCGGTCTGTTCTGGGACAACCAGCGCGCCGGCGGCGTATCGCTTGCCAAAAGGTCGCTTCTGCGAATACTTGGCAAAGGTGAAATTCATTCATGGAGAAAGGCATTTAAAAAAGTCGGCAGGCAAATAAATGCCCGTCATTAGGTCAGGAAATGGATTCTACAGATAAACTAATAACCGGCTCGCTCAGGCCTCCGGAAAAACGCGTACCAGCAACCAAACAATCCCGGGATATGATCAAGTCTGTCTCAGCCGAATATGTTCGTGAGCATAATCTGGTTGGCCCGTTATCAGCCGGCGAATTAACGGCCCACGCAAAAAGTGTCCTTGCTCGGGCCTGCTTCGATAACCAATATATCAATTTTGCCGGTGTTATTATCAACAATGAAATCTGGCGGAGCACAGTTGCAGGAGTTCCTTATAATCGCAGACTACTGTTGCTGCCGAGGTGTTTGCGAGACAGGACTAATTGTTGCGCCGAGATAGACGAGTTCGGCCTTATCTGTGATAAATGCGGCGGTTGTCTCATCTGTGAATTCCAAACTGAAGCGGAGCGTCTTGGTTACGCCGTCCTGGTGGCGGAAGGCTCGCCTGTTGTGATGTCATTGATCGCCAGCGGCCAGATAGAAGCCGTCATTGGTATTAGCTGTCTGGGTGTCCTGGAACGCGTTTTTCCTTATATGGAAGCAGGGGCTGTTCCGGGTATTGCCATACCACTGCTAAATGACGGCTGTGTGGACACTTCGATTGATGTTGACTGGGCATGGGACGCGATATATGAAAGCAGCCAGGCCGAATCGCTGCTGATAAATCTGCCCGAAATCAGACAAAAGGTGGACAAATGGTTCGACCCAGATAACCTAAGACAAACTATGTCACCGGGCACTTCACAGACCGAGCAACTGGCGATTGAATGGTTGTCCAAAGCGGGTAAAAGATGGCGGCCGTTGCTTGTAGTCTGCGCATACCAGTCGCTCATGAATAATAACCTCGAACTTACAGACACTGTCCATAAAACCGCAATAGCAGTGGAATGTTTTCACAAAGCCTCACTTATTCACGATGATATCGAAGACGGTGATACAACTCGCTATGGGCAGAAAACAGTGCACGCATTGTACGGCATACCGATAGCGTTAAATGTAGGCGATTATCTTCTCGGAGAAGGCTATAGGCTGTTGGCGGAACTAAATGAACCGGATAAAATAAAAGTAAAAATGCTTAAAACCGCATCACAGGGTCATAAAACGCTTTGCCTCGGGCAGGGCAGTGAGCTTTCCTGGCATCGAGAACGCTCTCGGCTAACAGTTGAAGATGTAATTGACACTTTCCGAAAAAAAACCGCTCCTGCGTTTCTGGTCGCTCTGAAACTCGGAACAATTTTAGCACGGGCAGAAAACAAAATTGACCCTATACTTGTCGATTACACCGACGCACTCGGCATCGCTTATCAGATAAATGATGACCTTGCCGATGACAAGCTAAATTCCATCGAGCCGTCAATCCTGCTTGCCCTTGCCTATCAGCGCGCTAATGAGCAGCAAAAGCGGCTTCTGAATTCGGTTTGTCTTTGCGATAATCCCAGCCATGATTCAAAAACAGCGGTGCGTGAATTGATGGCCGAGCTGAAAATCAAATCAGCGGCATATGATCTGATGGAATTTTATAAGTTAAAGGCTATTAATTCGCTGTCGGGAGTGGACAATTCGAGTTTCAAATCCCTTCTGAGGAAGCTAATCGGCAAAATATTCAACGAATTGGAAGTTATGGATTGTTGCGATGACTATAAGCTCCGACATGGCCGAGGCCGCCGGAAAAGCTAAATTAATACTTGGTAACTCTACTTCGCTGGTAGCCGAATTTTTAAACGGGCAGATATCTCCGAATGGCGGATTTAGCGACAGATCTCAAAAAAGCGACCTGTATTATACTGTCTTTGGCTTGGGTGGACTTATGGCCGTGGGTGATAATTTTGACAACTCTGGTTTTTACGATTACATCAATGCTATATCGCCTGAGAATCTCCCAGACCTTGTCCACTTAGCCTCTTACATTCGATGCTGCGCTCTGCTGGAAATGCCAGTTAACAGTTTAAATTTGGCCGAACTTCTGACGCGATTCATCACCCCCGACGGCGGGTTCGACAATGTTCTCGACAGTAAAAGCGGAAATATATATAGTTGTTTTCTTGCAATGGGTGCATACCATGACATTGACCAGGACCTGCCGGAAAAACCGGCATTGCTGAATTGCATAAAATCACTTCAGCTTGAAAATGGCGGATTTGCTAACCTGCATGGCGTAAGTGCCGCATCTGTACCGGCAACCGCTGCTGCTCTTGTGATTTATCATTCTCTTGGCAAGACTCCTGACGATGAGGCACTGCAATGGATGTTGGAGCAATATGACCGAGGCGGATTCATTGCCGCCGAAGCTGTTGGCATACCGGATATGCTCTCTACCGCCGTTGCCCTGCACAGCCTTGCACTTAACGGTGTTTATTTAAAGCCCTTAAAAAATCAAACTCTCGATTTTATAGACAGCTTATGGTCAAACCGGGGCGGATTTTCCGGTAACTGGCTCGACAACACAATTGATTGCGAATACACATACTACGGCCTTCTGGCACTGGGGAATTTGGCAGATGCCTGAAATAGCAGAACAACTCGACATAACGCTTAAAAACCTCAAAAGAGAATTATACGCCCGATACAATAGCAACGGTTTCTGGGCAGGAAGGCTCTCGAGCAGCGCCCTTGCAACTGCAACCGCGGTATTCGCCCTCCATCTGGCCGACAGTGAAAAACATAAAAACCTTATTCGCAACGGCCTGCGATGGCTTGGCCAAACGGTAAACTCAGACGGAGGCTGGGGTGATACTGTAAAAAGCAAAAGCAACATCAGCACTACCATGCTCTGCTGGGCGGCTTTTACCGCCGCCGATAAACAGAACGAACATCAGAATTTAATCAAACGAACTTGCCTCTGGCTTACAGACATTGCCGGCAGCACCCAAAGCGAAGACCTTGCCAAAGCCATAGACAGCAAATATCGAGAAGACAAAACTTTTTCCGTGCCAATTCTGACTATGTGCGCTCTGGCCGGCTTACCCGGCGACAATCAGGGAAATCTTTGGCCCTTCATAAAACCTCTGCCTTTCGAATTAGCCGTAATGCCGAGGCGATTATTCCGTTGGCTGCCGCTGTCGGTAGTGAGTTATGCGCTGCCGGCCCTTATCTCAATGGGACTGGTGAATTTCAAAAAAAACAAAAACATCAACCCGGCTGTTAAACTTATGCGATCAGCCGCACAAAAAAAAGCAATGAGAGTCCTTGCCGAGATTCAACCTTGCAACGGCGGGTTTCTCGAAGCTGTACCACTAACCAGCTTTGTTGTTATGAGTCTGATCGGAGCTTCAAAACGGCAAAGCCCGGCTGTAAAAAAGGGGATTCAGTTTATCGCCCAATCTGCCCGACGAGACGGAAGCTGGCCGATAGACACAAATCTTTCTACCTGGCTGACTTCGCTGACTGTCAACGCTTTAGCAAAGGCTCCTGATTTCGAGAAATGGTTCAATAAAACTGCCAGGCAGAATATATTTTCTTGGCTCATTGACCAGCAATACAAAACACGCCATAAGTATACCGATGCCGCGCCGGGAGGCTGGGCTTGGACCGACCTGCCCGGAGGCGTTCCGGATGCCGATGATACCCCCGGGGCTTTAATAGCGATCAACAATCTCTTGGCCGATGATAAAGATCGCGTTCAATCCGCTGAGATGGGATTGAAGTGGCTTTTGAGTCTGCAAAATAATGACGGAGGTATGCCAACTTTTTGCAAAGGATGGATGAATATGCCTTTCGACCGCAGTGCAGCAGATCTTACCGCGCACGCGATAAAATCTATGCAGATATGGTCAGGCAAAGTAAACCCTGCTCTGCAAAATCAAATTAACCATGCCATGGCAAGAGCAATCGAATATCTGCGAAAAACCCAGAACTCCGATGGTTCATGGGCGCCCCTTTGGTTCGGAAATGAAAACAACCCTACAAAGCAAAACCCTCTCTATGGAACAGCCAGAGTAATTCTCGGTATTTGTCAGATTGCAGAATGCCGGGCAATGTTAATCAATTCCGCACGATGGATATTGACCAACCAAAACGATGATGGCGGTTGGGGCGCAGGTAAGGGTACAAAAAGCTCCGTCGAAGAAACTGCCCTCGCAGTTGATGCACTGGCAAGCTTACTATTGTCCAACACAGAGATAGAATCAAAAAAAGAAACACTCGCCGCAGCCCGAGAAGGCGGCAACTGGTTAATACAAAAAACACAACAAGGCCAAACCGTCGAACCGGCGCCTATAGGCTTGTATTTCGCTCAGCTATGGTATTTTGAAGAATTATATCCCTACATTTTCACAGCTTCAGCCCTACATAATTTGCGTAATCTACAGATAGGGCTTGCTGAATAATCAATATTTTGCATTTTTAGTTATACGAAAATTTGTGATCGCTTAGTTTATCTGAGTCAGCCGTCGCCACATAAACCTGATTTCCTTGCCTACCGTTTGTTTGCATGGGCTGACTGAAGCAATAAGTACCTGTTTTTGGTTGCATAAGGATTTACTGCGCAAAAACTTAAAAGAAAACCCCTAAGTTTTAGTAATCCGGGCTTGACTTATGACGCAGTATTCGTATCATTAGTTTTTTTGCAAATTTGTCGCTGCTGCTGGAACAGGTGTTGTAACAGCTCCGGCAAGAATTAAAATGCCCCCATCGTCTAGTGGCCTAGGATATCAGATTCTCATTCTGGAGACCGGGGTTCGACTCCCCGTGGGGGTATTGTTTTTTTTGGAAAAACTGGGTTTTTAGCTCGTTATCGGGGGTGGTCTTTCCTGTTTCGTCCTGTTTTATACCTTTTTGTGGCTCGGAGGTGGCGCAGAAACTGGCACTTAAAAAACCTCCGAAACTCGGTAGTAGGTTTATCGCCTTTTGCTCTGTCTGTTCAAAGGTTCTGGCGTAGGTGTTGAAAGTCAACTTAGGATCTGAATGTCTGGCCAGTTTTTGAACAACCTTAAAAGGCGTTCCGCTGTCGGCAAGAAAAGAAATATACGAATTCCTCAGGCTGTGAAAAAAAATAGTATTGCCCTCTGAATCCTGAAGCGGTAGCTTGGCCGCCCGCAAGTCAGCCTTCAGCCGATCGGCAACATTTGCCCATCGGCCAATAGCTGAAAAAACCCTGTCAGTCTTTGAAGCCGCCCTGAACGCCTTCATTTTCGCAAACATACCCGCAAGCCAGGCCGGTATTGGCTGCCGTGCCTGTTTTGAGTTCTTGGTGGTGCCAGCCCGTGCCAAAACATAAGGGGTTTCCGCTTCAAGGTGTAACGCGCGCCATTTTAACAAAAGAAGTTCTTTTTTCGAAGCCCTGAACAGCCTGCCAGTGCGTAAAGTAAAGCCCGATCTTCGCCTGTGCTACGCCCGATTATGCTGTTTTTGCTTATGGTGCTGCTTAGAAGGGTTATAAACTGCTCAGGGGTTAAAACGCCTTTGCGTTCAGGGTCTTGCTTGTCTGGTGTATAATATTCAAGGGGGTTTTGAATTATGCGTTGTTTTGCCGCCGCCCAATTCAAAAAGGTTTTCAGTGCATCGCAATCTCCTTTCAGGAACAAAATGCACATTTTATTTTGCCGGCCAAAACCGTATTCTCTTAGAAGAGATACTAAAAAGATATCGACAGAGACGGTATAAGGATATTCCTCTATTAACAATAGCAATTTGCTTAATTGGCCTGCGCCACATAAAACCGGAGCCCGCCTTTTATCGAGAAAGCGGGCTCCTATATGATTATCGCCGTATCCAGGCGCTGTTCTACACCACAGCCTCGGGCGGAAGAATATACCCTGTTGCAACCAAAGCCAGAAGAATCACTATAATCAGCCAGAGAACTATATCAATTTTATTTTTAACTTCTCTGCGCAACTGTCGTCTGGAACTAAGAACCATTGCAAGCATAAGGCCGAAAACCAGCCCGACAATAAAATAAGGTATCCAATAAATCCCGGTAATTTCAGTATTGACTGGCCCGACCCATAATCCCCCTGCCCAGCTTGCGAGAAATACAAGCACAAAAAATCCAGCCGCATGCTCCAGCCGTCCGCCGGGGCCGAATATGATTACAAATACCGCCGTAAAGAGCAGCGCAACCGCAAATGCTGAAAGTACTTGCCAGACAAACATAATTACCTGCGACCTCCCATTACACTTATACCCTCAAATGGTCTTATTTTTACATAAATATAATTGGTCCCGAATGTCAAGCATAATCCGCGAAAAGCGGGATAAAAATCGGATTTAAAAACAGCCCTCAGGGGCGGGAACCTGAGGGCTTGCGGGGTCGATATCCCCTTTGCGGGGATGTGTGTGCCTGCTTTAAATTGAGCTGTTCTAAAATCCCACTTCAGTATATGAATGGGGCAAGTATTGCAGTTCAAATTCTGATGTCCCGGATGTTGAAGTAAAGCCTGCATGATTGGGGCTGGCTGCTTCAAAATTAAAGCGTAACCTCGAACTGCCTTCCAAAGACATAGGTTCATCGCTATAATTAATTACTGTGCCATTTATATTCAACTGAGGATCTCCGCTGAATTTGATGCCGTTTCCAATAATGGAACCATGAAAAGTTTCAAACCCATCGCTGCCGCCATCATAAGTGGCCCCAATATCCAGCTCAAAACCGGGTGCAAAAATTGAAATGCCTTCGAACCTTGGATCCTGCACGCCATTATTTGTAACATGTCCGCTCCAGGTTATTTTATCTCCGGGCAATGGGTCCTCATGATCACCTTCGGCAACAATAATCGCGTTAATTTCACAGCTTCCACCAAATGTAACAGTATTGGGCTGCTCAATATAAAGAATACCATTGATAGAATAGTCGCCGGTAAAGGTCGGATTGGTTCCCGCTTTAATTACAGCATTATCCAGAGAATACACGGAACTCATTGACTCGGTTATTTCTGGGCCGGTTGCGTATTGTCTGAAATAATGAGGATCGGGAGTGGGAAATTCAATTTCCTCAGCATTGACATAAACCCCGCGATCATTAATCTCTTCCTCGGTAAAATCGTTTGGATTAAAAGGCCACCACGGCTGAACAGCCGCACCGTCAATCCAAGGATTGCCCGAAAGATGCACGCTTGTATGGTCAGGGTTAGCAATATTGACATTACCGGAAATATTCGCGCTGCCGCCGATAGAGAAAGTCTGGTTAATATCCTGAGCTTCGATATAAATTGAGCCCTCTGAAGGTTCATTATATCCTTCTATTCGGGTACCGCCGTCAATTTGGAAAGGCCCTTTACTGGCGACCCCGTAACCAAAGAATGGATTAGCAGAATCAGAGGTAGCAACCTCAATACCGTATTTAACATTTATCTGTCGTGTAAAATCATTAGCATGCCCTTTAACGAGAACATTGATTTCGTCGTCCTCGGTTATGGTGATTTGGGCGGCAAATGATTGGCCGCTCGTAGAATCAATAACGAAATTTTCTATTATTATCTCATCATCGTAGTCATCTATTTCTGCAAAAGGAGCCACTTCTCGCAATTCTTGAGCCAAAATTTCAATTCGCTCCTCCGGCGAACCGGACAGCGAAACATCACTTAGCCAGTGACGGATCACCTCAAGGCCAGACTCGGCTGAAGCTCTGGCGGCATTGGACTTTTGTTGGTTCTGGGCCATTTGAAGGTTCGACCCGGTCATTGTCGCCATAGAGACCGCCAGCGCTGAAAACAACAGAATGAATATCATCGACAGCAGCAAAGCTGTCCCTTTTCTGCAATTATGAGATTTCACCTTTCCCTCCACTAAAATCCCGCTTCAGCATATGAGTGAGGCTCATAATATATTATCAACTCCGGCTCGAAACCGGCAGGCACTTCAGTCAACCCGGAACGATTAAAATACAGGTTGTTATTACCGGATAGCAACATCTGCGTGTCAGCATAATTGATCACCGAGCCGCCAATAGTGCCTCCGGCATTGCCGTAAAACTCTATTCCGTTGGCAGCGATGGCGCCGTTTATGGTATCGAAGTTTCCACCAAACGACGCTGCAAATCCCGGAGCAACTATGAATGTTCCTGTCTCTTCATGCAGTCCATCGAACTGCTCTTCATAAGGTAGTTCTTCGACTGATTTACTGACAATATTACCGGTAAAATCCAGTTTATTTGTTCCAGAATCATCTTCCCAGTCACCATCGGCTACTATTATACCTTCAATAGTAGTGGTTCCGGAAAATGTAACTTCATTTGGCTGTTCGATATAAGTTACGCCTCGTAAAGTAACTCCGCCGGAAAAGTGAGGATTCATCCCTGCAGGTATTCGTAAGTTATCGTAGCTCTCGTGGGAAGAAAGATCCGCATCATCATCAAGAGTGTTGGTTGCCCAGTGCTCAAAGTATGAGGGGTTTGGTTCGGGAAATTCCACAGGCGCAACTCCGGTAGCCACATGGTTGTTTATCGCATCGTCGCCTGTTTCACCACCAATTCCGGCCTGACCGCCCTGAAGATGTACGCTTTCCTCTGACGGATAGTCGTTGGCAATACTGACATTACCTGCTATCTTTGAGTTTCCTATAATCTCAAGCGCCAAAGAACTGTTAAAGCTTTCAATATATGTGTCAGCTTCAACGGAAACATTCACACCGTCAAGCTCAATATTCCCGTGCAATGATAACGGCCCCCTGGTCCCGACACCATAGTCAAAAATAGTATTTGCTCGTTCACCGTAGCGAAAGTTTACACGAATCTTTCGTGAAAAATCCTCAGCATAGCCGGTAATATCCACCTGGAAAATATCATTACTTAAAGCCGTTATCTCAGCCGAAAAAGATTTGTCCGATTCATCGTCAAGATTAACCGATGAGATTATTATCTTGTTGCCGCTTGTCGTCATAGACGCGTTTTGCAATGTTGAAAGATGGTTCTGCATCTGCGTAGTTATAGCGGAAAATCGCTGATCTTCCGATAGTGTTCCGGGTATAGACACGCTGCTCAACCAGTTTCTGACTATTTCCAAACCCGATTCGGCTGAAGCTCTGGCGGCATTGGATTTCTGTTGATTCTGCGCCATTTGAAGGTTAGAGCCGGTCATTGTCGCCATAGAGACCGCCAGCGCTGAAAACAACAGAATGAATATCATCGACAGCAACAAAGCTGTCCCTTTTCGTGAGTTACGCGGATTCATAATTGGTTTCCCCCCATTTAAGAATATACGCGCATTGCGGTTTATGGTGCTGTGTTGCTATGTCCGGGTCAAGATTTGTGCTGCTTCCATCTGTAAAAATTATACAAAATAACAAAGCAAACAAAAATCGCAGAAAATAAATTTATCCGTAAAGGTTGCCTTCAGAATCGACATAAACGGTCGAATCAGCATCTTTGAGGATTTTAACGGCTTTTGGGGCCTGGTCGAGCGTAGGAATTTTGAACATATTATGACATTTTTCGCATCGCATCCGATGGTCTGCCGCAGTTTCCGGCAATAATGATATGTTCCCGCAGCCAGGGCATTGAGCGATAATGCGCATTTTACAATAAATCCCGCCAGTTAGCAGGCCGATTATTTATTTCCAGAAGATCCACAGAAGTTATCCGCCAAGAACCGGATGACCTGGAAAGCTCCGCCTGAAGCTTAAAAAGCATTTGTCCAAAATATACCTGACTACCTTCCTCGAAAACGACCCTGGCAGTAAAAACAGTATTGCCTGCAGCCCCCTGAACTTCAGTTTCAGTAATTCGAACAACTACCCTTTCGATCATTGCCGCCGACAACCGCGATTTACAGCTTCTCATCGCCGCATCTTTGCTTCTGTGATACCGATCCTGATAATTCTCAGCTAAAAGAGGCTCAATTGCCTGACAATCCCCTCGCTGGGCCGCTCGCCCGGCCTGCTGGATAACCGACGCAATCTGCTCAGCGTCGGTCTCAACAAAATAGTACATACCAAAACCTGCCGCTGCCACAGCGGCCGGTATCAGAAATTGCCAGAACCTGCGTTTATCCGGCAAAGCCGCCCGAATTACCAGTATAATCAACAACGAAATTACCGCCGCAACCAGCATAGTCCACGGCTGTTCGAATATGTTAAACATACCTACCTCGCTTAATTTCGCAATGATTGTATAGGCGGTGGTATCCTGCCTTTGCGACGAACAAACGCTGAATTTTGCGTCTTGGCTAATTTCATAATCGGAGCAGAACCCAACAACCCCCCAAAATGCACTATCTGACCGGGCTTACTATTCGGAACAGGAATTATACGCACACCGGTGGTCTTATTATTCACCACCCCTATTGCCAGCTCATCAGCTATTATCGCCGAAAGCACCTCCGCTGAAGTATCGCCCGGCACCGCTATCATATCAAGACCGACCGAACAAACCGCCGTAAGGGCCTCAAGCTTCTCAATCGTCAAAACCCCCTCTTTGGCCGCCCGAATCATCCCGGCGTCTTCGCTTACCGGTATAAAAGTGCCGGAAAGCCCCCCGACCAGACTCGACGCCATAGCTCCACCTTTTTTCGCCGCGTCAATAAGCAGCGCAAGTGCCGCCGTAGAACCGGGCTGGCCTACCCGACCAACTCCCATAGCCTCAATAATCCCTGCCACCGAATCACCCGCCGAAGTGGTCGAAGCAAGCGATATATCTACAATACCGAAATCAACACCCATATACGAGGCAAGCTCACGCCCGATAAGCTCCCCGGCGCGTGTAATCTTAAAAACCGTCTTCTTTATAACCTCTGCCAACTCAGTAAGGTCGCAATCGGCATTCTGTTGCACAACATTGCACACCACTCCCGGCCCGGATATCCCGATGTTTATCGCGAAATCAGGCTCACCTATGCCCTGATGCGCACCTGCCATAAAAGGATTATCCTCAGGCACATTAGCGAAAACGGCGATTTTAGCGCATCCGATCGCGTTTTCGCCCTTGCCTGCGAGATCTTTCAGAATCCGTCCGAATTTCTCTATCGCATTCATATTCATCCCCGCCCGCGTTGACGCAAGGTTCAAAAACGAGCAAACCCTGCTTGTCTGGGACAACGCCTGCGGAATGGAATCTATCAGCGCCTCGTCAGCAGCGGTAGCGCCTTTTTGAACCATCGCCCCGAACCCGCCTATAAAATCAATATCCGCCTTATTAGCCGCTTCATCCAGAGCCTTTGCGATTTTAACGGCATATTTGACATCTCTGCCAAGCGGCTCGAGTAACAGCGAAACAGGGGTAACAGCCACACGACGGTTAGTAATTGGAATGCCGTATTTATGTTCGAGCCTGTCGGCATATTTATTTAACAGGGCGCCTTTTTCGATAATCCTTTTCTTTATCCGTCCACAAAGGCGCTCAATATTACGATCCATACAATCTTTCAGGTTAACACTCAGTGTAACAGTGCGGATGTCGAAATGATGGTCAACCGTCATACCCACGGTTTCGAATACTTCTTCAGGCGATATCGACATTGTCAAATCCTGTGCATTACCTTAAAGATATTTTGATCCTGAAAAGTTATTGCCAGACCCATATCCTGACCGATAGAATCCAGAACCCCGCGTATCTGCTCGATATCCAGCTTGGAATGCTCGATATCCACTGCCATCGTCATAACAAAGTACTCTTCCATAATATTCTGATTAACATCGATAATATTGATGTTAGCCTCTGCCATCGCCGTAGCAAGTCTGGCAATAATACCAACCTTGTCCTGGCCGGTAACCGTTATAATACAAACCTGGGGTTGTTTCTTCATCTTGGTGATTTCTCCGATTTATCCGATAATTTTTCACGAAGCTCTTCGGTTTTTGCGTGATGTGTCATATCGGGAATCAACGCCGTAACTGTAATATAACCTTCCGAAAGAGAAACAGTATCCGTCGCATCATCCTCATGCCGGTGCATCCCCCCTGCAAGCTGAAAAACCGTCTGGCCGGCCTCATCTGTCCTTGGCAGATATTCCTCTTCAAAACCCTCGGTAGATTGCTGAACTACACGGATCCCTTTCGGCCTGCCCTGCGAAAGACGCGGTATGTTCACATTTGTAACATAACCGGCCTCATACGGCTTTAGCTTCTCCAGCACATCGACGCAATATTTCGCACCCAGCTGAAAATCCATATCCTTCTCCGCCGCCAGACTCATCGCAACCGACGGTATCCGCAAAAATGCTCCCTCCATCGCAGCAGCCACGGTACCGGAATAATAAACGCTTATGCCCACATTGGCCCCCTCGTTCATACCCGCCACAACCAAGTCTATTGGCCCTTCGTGCAATTGCAGATACGCCAGCTTAACACAGTCCGCCGGAGAGCCGCAAACACTGTAACCTTCAAAAAGCCCCACAAGCTCCACAGGTTGGCACACCAGAGGCTCGGCAAATGTAATGCTGTGGCTGGCACCGGATTGACTGTCAGCAGGAGCCACGACCGTCACATTGCCGAATTTCACAAGCTCCTTATACAAAGCTGCGATGCCCGGAGCGAAAACACCATCATCATTGGTAAGCAGTATATTCATACAGCAATTCTAATTTGCCTGACTCATACTGTCAATGCCGCCTTGTCTAGCTTCAAAAACAAAAAAATTGACAGACCATAAAACCAAGCCTAATATGCCGGTTTTCACGATACCTCGAATCCAGCAGGGAAATATAAAGGTGCCAAGTCACAGACTTGCCAAAATAGAAATAGACGACATCGAAATTACCGGCTATTCCGTCGCAGGAGAAGAAACTGTTGTAGCGGTCCCGCAGCTTAATGTCTGCTTTGACATCGGCAAAGCCCCCGATCAGGTAATATCGATCGACAACCTGCTCCTGACCCACGGCCATATGGACCACACAGCAGGCATCGCTTATTATCTTTCCCACCGCAATTTCTCAGGCCAGACCCCCGGCACTGTACTGGCTCCCCAAGAACTGCTCGAACCAATCCAACAGATAATTGACGCGCACGGCATCCTTGACGGCAATCCAATACCGGCCAATCTTGTAGCCGTCCGACCCGGCGGCGAATACCGCATAAAACCAAATATTTTCGCCCGAGCTTTCGCTACGCCCCATAGCCGAAACTCAGTAGGCTACACACTTATCGAAAAACGCAAAAAACTAAAACCTGAATACACAAAACTGACCGGCCCACAAATTGTCGAGTTAAAAAAACAGGGCATAGAAATAGATTACCCCCTGGAAATACCCCTGGTAACATACTGCGGCGACACCGAGCCGGGCGACTTCACCAAACTTGAGTTCGTTATGAACAGCAAAATACTCATAACAGAATGCACCTTTTACACCAAAGATCACATCAGCCGGGCAAAAGCAGGCAAACACACGCATCTTAACGACCTGCCGGATTTGATGAGGAACTCAAAAAATCAGTGCATTGTACTTATTCATATAAGTCAGCGAACCGGCATCGGATTTGCGCGGAAGATGCTCAAAAAAGTCCTCGCTGCTGAACAACTCGATAGAATTATATTCCTTATGGAACATAATAAACGACGCCGCTAAGATCATGTAGATAAACCTACAAATCCCATTAGATACCGCCGTTAATAAGAATCGCTGCACCACTTCAGAGGCTTTACTCAGAATCGCTGTGTATATCTTCAGAGGCTTTTTCAGCCTTTTTTGAGCGAATGTCGGCAGCTATCCATTTAGCCACCGGTGTAAGCCCAAGCAGCACAACCATTGTAGTAACTGTTGATACCAAGGCCAGAAGGTGGAATCTCGCTCCGCACGCCATTCCTATGGCGGCTGCGATCCATATTGTAGCCGCGGTCGTCAAACCGTGTATTCCGAGCCTGTCCTGAATGATGCTGCCTGCGCCGAGAAAGCCGATACCAGATACAATCTGGGCGGCAATACGGGCACTGTCAGCACCTGTACCGGCAGCCAGGTTAAGCGAAACGATGGTAAAAATTGCCGCTCCGACGCATATAAGCGCATTTGTTCGCAACCCCGCCGGTTTTCCGAATATCTCCCTTTCCAGCCCGAGAATCGTGCCGAACATAAGGGCCAATACTATGCTCAATAGGTCTATCCATTCCATAGAAGCGATTATAACTTTGGTCTTATAGTTTTTCAAAGTTAAACCCGAAAATATCAAACCCTGCTAAAAATAGGTATTTTAAGGCTTGGATTTTCGAATTTACAAATCTTGCCATAATACCATTTAGCCCATATACTTGTTATCAGACAAGTGAGTTTTAGACTGATAATTTGATTTTTACAGGACATTATTAATGAATATAAACAGCGATCGCAAAGTAGCATATTTTTCGATGGAAATTGGCCTTGAAGAGTTTCTGCCGACTTACAGCGGAGGCCTCGGAGTTCTTGCAGGCGATACCGTTCGCACAGCGGCGGATCTGCGTATTCCTTTTGTCGCAGTTACGCTTCTTTCGCGTCATGGTTATTTTGCTCAACAATTTGGCCCCGGAGGCCAACAAATAGAGCAGCCGGAGCAATGGGATCCTACGGAACATTTAACAGAGCTTAGTGCTCGAATAACTGTCCATATCGAGGGCAGGCCGGTGCAGCTTCGGGCATGGCAGCATAATGTGCAGGGTGTTACGGATTTTGAAGTACCGGTAATTTTTCTGGATTCTGACCTGCCGGATAATGAGGATTATGACAGGAGCCTCAGCCACCATCTATACTCCGGCGACCTTAGGTATCGCCTTTGCCAGGAAGTGCTGCTCGGAATAGGCGGGGTCCGGATGCTGCGGGAGCTCGGATATGAAAAGGTTCAGCGGTTCCATATGAATGAAGGGCATGCAGCCCTGCTGGTTCTGGAATTGCTGAAAGAACAGATGGAAAGCAACGCAGTTACGGATATAACCAAAGAAATTATCCAGACTGTCAAGGAGCAATCTGTTTTTACCACTCACACTCCCGTTCCAGCCGGCCACGACCAGTTTCCTATGGAGTTGGCTCGTAAAGTTATCGGCGACCATAAGGCATGGCAGATTGAGCGCGAGCTTTGCTGTGAAGGCAAGGTACTGAATATGACCTATGTGGCTCTCAAGTTCAGCAAGTACATAAACGGTGTGTCAAAGGAACACGGCAAGGTTTCGCAGGAGATGTTTAATGAGTATATGATTGATTCAATCACAAACGGGGTTCATATGGGCAAATGGTCAGCTAAGCCGTTTGCTAAACTATTTGATAAATATATTCCGGCATGGCGTAACGATAATTTTTCACTCAGGTACAGCCTGAATGTGCCAAAAGAAGAAGTCGCAGAGGCGCATCGTCAATGCAAACATCAGCTTATTGACTACATTAACAGCACCAGCGATGTTAATTTCAGTTATGATGTCTTTACTATTGGTTTCGCCAGGCGTGCCACAGCTTATAAGAGAGCCAGCTTGATATTGTCTGACCCAGAGCGTCTCCGATCCATATCACGAAAAAGCGGAAAGTTTCAGATAGTTTTTGCGGGAAAAGCCCATCCAGCCGATTATGCCGGTAAGGATATGATAAAGTACATCTTTTCGATGAAAGATATTCTTAAAGATGATGTAAAGATTGTTTATTTGCAGGATTACGGGATACGACTTGCAAAGCTCTTGGTTCCCGGCGTGGATATATGGCTAAACACACCCCGTCCGCCTCGTGAGGCCTCCGGCACCAGCGGAATGAAAGCCGCGGTAAACGCCGTGCCTTCATTCAGCGTTCCTGACGGCTGGTGGATTGAGGGATGCGTAGAAGGGCTTACCGGCTGGGCGATTGGCACAAGCCAACCACAACAAGGTACGCCTCGGGAAGATATGGCCGATGCGGAATCGCTATATGGCAAGCTCGAGACGATAATACTACCAAAGTTCTATAATGATTATGATGGTTATCTGGAAGTGATGCGCAATTCAATAGCCCTGAACGGATCTTTTTTCAATACACAGCGAATGCTTCACGAATATGTCTATAAGGCTTACTTTTAAGAATATCTGCACTTTCCAAAAATAGATTGCCAGGCGTCCAGTTCCATTAGCTTAATAAAACTGTGAATGGTGCTATGGCAAATACAACAATAAAAAGTATTCCTGTCAAACGCTCAAAGCCCCCGAAAAGCAAAACGCAAGGGATATGACTCAGGAGGTACAGACCGTTAAGCAATAGGCTGATTTCAAAGCCCTCTGCTGGGTTGTAGAGCGACCCCATAGCTGGATGAACCGCTTTGGCCGCGTCTTGACGCGATTGGAAAAGAAACCCGAAAACTATTTGGCACTGCTCCATCTTGTTTGTGCCATAATTACCTTTCGTAGTTCATGGTTATTCGGATAGGCTCTAAGTTATAACTACTATTTGCATATCTTATATTGTGTTTGAATCAGTGTTTTTTCTTGACCTCGGTGGTAATTTTTTATTAAATCTCGGTTCACAGCTAATTTTCAAATAAGGTTATCAATATGGCTGAAAAAATTGTAAAAGTAGGAATTGTAGGCTTTGGCACCGTGGGCTGCGGAGTAGCGAAACTGCTGCTTACGCACAATCACGCTATCGAAGCTAAAACCGGTGTTCGTCTGGAACTGGCGTGTGTGGTGGATAAGGATACTACATCGCCCAGGCCTGTGCAGCTTGGTCGAGGAGTTCTGACCGATGATATTAATAAGCTGCTGGACGACAATTCTATCGAAATCGGTATTGAGCTTATCGGTGGAACGACCGCGGCGAAAAAGATTCAGGAAGATATGCTCAAAGCAGGCAAACATGTCGTAACTGCTAATAAGGCTCTTTTAGCCGAACACAGCAGTCAGTTATACAAGACAGCCCATGAGAACAATAAATGCATTGCTTTCGAGGCAAGCTGTGCGGGAGGGATACCAGTAGTATCAGGTATCAGGACCGGACTGGTAGCCAATGATATCCAGGCGATGTACGGTATTTTAAACGGCACCTGCAATTACATTCTCTCCCGGATGAGTACAGATAACATGGAATTTGCCCAGGCGCTTGCCGAAGCTCAAGAAAAAGGCTACGCAGAGGCGGATCCAACGCTGGATATAAGCGGCGGAGACAGTGCACATAAGCTGGCGATACTATCATCTATCGCATTTGGCTATGAGATTGGAAGTGAGGATATTTCCTTACAGGGTATCGAGTCCGTTACCCCGGATGATTTGCGATTCGGGCAGGAGATGGGCTATGTGCTTAAGCTTCTTGCAATCGCGATAAAACTCGAAGACGGCAAAATAGCCCTGCGCGTTCATCCGTCGTTCATACCACGGGATAATCCGCTTGCAAATATAAGCGGCTCATTTAACGCCGTTAGCATACTCGGCCACGCCGTCGGAGAGGTTGTTTTCTATGGTCGAGGTGCTGGTATGATGCCGACTGCCAGTGCGGTTGTAGCTGATATTATCGATGTTGCTCTGGGCAATTCGCTCAATACTTTTGAGCATTTACACCTCAAGCCGGCAGAACAGGTTAAGCCGCTAATTGAGGAATTTGAAGAATCCACGAGCAGATTTTACATTCGGCTTATGGCTAAGGATCAGCCGGGAGTTTTCTCTGATATCGGCAGGATACTGGCAGAGAACGAGATAAGCATCTCCGGCGCTCTCCAGCATGAAGGGCGCGGCCCGGACAACACCATACCGGTCGTTGTAACCACCCATCCGACTGAACAGCGCAAGGTAAGCAAAGCAATCGACGATTTATATAAAGTTGAAAGCATAACGACCCGCCCTGCCTGTATTCGGATAGTCGATATTCCGAGAGATAAGGATTAGATAACAAACCAATACTACTAAAAAAGCATAGATACTGCGCAAACTAAAATGAGTGAAAAATATGCTATCATAATACCTGACGGAGCCGCTGATGAGCCGCTGGATATGTTTGACGGCAAGACTGTCATCGAAGCCGCCCGCACTCCGAATATGGATCGCATCAGCAAGATCGGCAAACAGGGAACGGTGCTAACCGTACCCGAAGATATGGCGGCAGGCAGTGATGTTGCGCAGATGTCACTTCTTGGATATGACCCGACTGTTTATTATAACGGGCGGGCTCCCATCGAGGCGGTAGCAATGGGAGTAGAGCTTGATGATAATGACTGGATTTTTCGCTGCAACCTGGTAACTGTCGCCGACGGCAAAATGGCAGACCACAGTGCAGGGCATATATCCAATAAAGAAGGCGCCAAGTTAATCGACGAGCTGAATGAAATCTTAGCTGATGAGCATTTGCAATTTCATAAAGGGATTAGTTATCGGCATCTTCTTGTGATAAAAGATACTGATTTCTCGGTTACAACTTACCCGCCACATGATTATATCGGTACTGCGGTTGAGAAAATCCTGCCCCGCGGCAAAGGTTCTCAATTGTTGATAGACCTGATGAGCCGATCCAAACAGCTATTTGCCGAGCACGAAATAAACAGGGTTCGGGCAGATCTGGGTGAAAATCAGGTGAGCAGTATCTGGTTATGGGGAGAAGGAAAGAAAATCGTGATGGATAGTTTTGAGGAGCGTTTTGGCCTTAAGGGTGCGGCGATAACCGCGGTTGACCTGGCTCGGGGGCTTGCGAGACTAATTGGATTTGATTTGATAGAGGTTGAAGGTGCTACAGGTTTTGCTGATACGAATTATGAGGGCAAGGGTGAGGCGGCCATAGAAGCGTTGAAAGACCATGATATTGTGGTTGTTCATATCGAAGCGCCAGACGAGGCTTCGCACCAGGGAAATCCGGCGCTTAAAAAACAGACCATTGAGAATATCGACAAACATATAGTTGGGCCTGTTCTTGATGCGATTCAAGGCTATGACAAGTGGAGGATAATGGTATTGCCCGATCACCCTACGCCGGTAATGACTCAGGCTCACTCACCAGAACCGGTTCCTTTTGCTATGGCAGGGACGGATGTAAGTGGAATATTACATAAGTCTTTTGGCGAAAGAAACGCTCGGGAAAGTGGTTTTTGGATTGAAAAAGGCTCGGATTTAATGGAGTATTTTCTTAAAAGTTAGTAAGAAGCTTTATTGCGTACATAATTTTAATTTATTTTAACGGATTGACTATATGGCGATTATAGTACAGAAATTCGGAGGAACATCGGTGGCGAATGCCGAAAAGATTCGCAAAGCAGCCCAGAAAGCCGCAAAGGCTCATGACCAGGGCAACCAGGTGGTAATCGTTGCCTCTGCCCGTGGTAAGCAGACTGACCAGTTGATTGCTGATGCTATGGAATTGAACCCTAACCCGCCTGAGCGTGAGCTTGACCAGCTTGTAAGCACCGGTGAACAGCAGACTGTTTCGCTGCTTGCCATGGCTCTGGAGACGATGGGATATGACGCTATCAGCTTGACCGGCGCTCAGATTAAAATGCTTACTGACGGCGCCTATACAAAGGCCAGGATAGAAAGTATTGGCGCCGAGGAGATTCATCGCTACCTCGACCAGGGCAAAATCGTTGCGATTGCTGGTTTTCAGGGCATTGACAGCAAAGGCAATGTCACCACACTTGGCAGAGGAGGTTCGGATACAACGGCTGTGGCAATAGCCGCCGCATTGGGCGCACATCAGTGCGAGATATATACCGATGTTGATGCGATATATACAACCGACCCTCGAATATTCAAACCCGCCGCCAAGCTCGAGGAAATAAGCTACGATGAAATGCTCGAGCTTGCTTCACTCGGCGCAGGCGTACTCCACAGCAGGGCTGTGGAATTCGGCAAAAAATACGATGTTACGATACATCTTAGAAGCAGTACAGAAGACAAACCAGGTACAATAATTACTCATGAGGTGCCCAAAATGGAAGGTGTAATAGTTTCCGGAGCAACTGTCCAAAAAGATATGGCAAAGATCAGTATGGTTAATGTAGATAACAAGCCCGGTAATGCCGCAAAGATATTTACACATCTGGCCGGTGCTAAAGTTGTGGTAAACGATATTGTCCAGACGGAAGTCAATCCTAAAAAGGCGAATTTATCTTTTACTGTTAGCTCTGCGGATTTGGAATCCGCCAAAAAAGCTGTTAATCAGATAAAAGAGGAAATAGGTTGTGAAGATATTTTTATCCGTGAAGATATCGCTGAAATATCGGCTGTCGGAGTTGGCATGAGAAGTCATTATGGCGTAGCTGAGAAAATGTTCGAAGCACTTGCACAGAATGAAATAAATATCGACTCGATCACCACCAGCGAAATTCGCATGAGTTGTATAGTTGATGAGCACCAGGCGGACAAAGCCCTTGAAGCGGTATGCTATGCATTCCAACTTGATAAACCTGTCGATGCCAGAACAAAATAGTTGTTTTGCTTAGGGCAATTGTGCGTAACAAAGGACGCTTTTTGTTGAGCAATCGAGGCAGGAAAGCTGTTATAGTTGGGCTAGTTGTTTTTGCTGCGGCAGGTGTTTTAATCGATCGCAGCAGAATTGCCGAGTTGTACCGCCCTGTCCCTACTTCTGACACCGCTTTAGTTGCGGATATTGATAAATATCACGAAAAAACTTCTACGGTAATTAACGTCGTTGACGGCGACACCATCGACATTGACATTCCCGACGGTCAATATGATCGAACCCGAATCCGCCTGCTAGGCATTGACACTCCTGAACTGCATGGTGAAAAGGTCGAATATTTTGGTCTGGAAGCCTCGCTAGAGGCCGAGCGGCTTTGTATGAATAAGGAGGTTATGGTACTGCTCGACTTGGAACGCAGTCGGTGTCATTACGGCAGGCTGCTGGCTTATGTGAAGCTCCCCGGCGAGAAGATACTCAACGAAGAGATGATAAAGTCAGGCCACGCCTACGCTGACTTGCGATTTGAGCATCCCGAATATGAAAAATATAAGCAACTGCAAAAAACTGCGCGGCAGCAGAAAAAAGGGTTATGGGAAGAAGTCCGCCAGGAACAGCTGCCGGACTGGTTGAGGCGTAAAAGGCCGGATATGAACCTTGGCAACTAACTCTTTATGAGGCTTGTTATACTCAAACAGGGTTTTATATGAGAGGAGCTTATTGTGGCCAGAACACCTCGGACAAAAATAATAGCCACGCTGGGTCCGGTCAGCAGCAACTACACAATGCTGAGAAAAATGATGATAGCAAGCCTGAATGTTGTGCGATTAAATTTTTCTCACGGCAACTACGAAAGTCATCTGCAAACGCTGAGCATTGTCCGCAGTCTCAATAAAAAATATCGTCGGCGAATATGCGTTATGCAGGACCTCGAAGGATTTCGAATCCGTGTAGGCTACTTTGAGAATTCTGAAAGCATGATAGTTGAGACAAACAAAACCGTATGGCTACATAATAGCCTCCACGCGGCCGGGACTAAAACGATACCTTTCGATTATGATGGGCCGCTAAGCAGCTTTAAGCCCGGCCATTCAATATTCATTGATGACGGCAAAATATTATTAAGGGTGATTAGCGCAGGCGAAAAAAGCATAAAAGCCAAGGTCATAGAAGGCGGTCTAATCAAACAGCGTAAAGGTATCAACCTGCCGGATACAAAGTTGGAATTCGGAGCGTTTACCCAAAAAGACCGTGACAATGTCGAATTCGCTGTCGAACACAAACTTGATTACATCGCATTATCTTTTGTTCGAGACGCCGATGATGTTCTCGAAGCCTCAGAATACATCAAAAGCCGTCTGCCGAAGTGTAAAATTATCTCGAAAATCGAAAATGGATCAGCTATCAGCACTATTGACCAAATCATAAAGGTCTCTGACGCGATAATGATTGCCAGAGGTGATATGGGAATAGCTATTCCCATTCAGGATGTACCTATTGTCCAAAAATACCTAATCAAAAAATGCAACGAAGCAGGTAAGCCGGTCATAACCGCTACGCAGATGCTGGAGCATATGACCGAATACACCCGCCCGACACGAGCCGAAGTTACTGATGTAGCCAATGCCATACTTGACGGAACTGATTATGTAATGCTTTCGGGAGAAACGGCAGTAGGCAAACATCCCGATCTATGTGTCTGGACGATGAATGAAATCATAAAAGCCACCGAGGCATATCAGAGGACAAATGAAGTTCCTAACCGCTATTTTGCGAAACAGTAATCACCAACAAAATTAGCTGATATTATATTCCTTGATTTTTCGGTAAAGTGTTCGTTCGCCGATGCCGAGTATTTTAGCTGCTTTTTCGCGGTTGTTGTTGGTTTGAGCAAGCGTATCTATAATGGCTTGTTTCTCCAGTTCTGTGAGTGACATTCCTCCGAGGTCACTGGGTCGCTCGGCAGAACCGGATGTAAGAAGTCGCTGGCCGCGATGAATTTCCGGGGGCAAATCCTGGACATCTATCATCTTCTTGTCACAAAGAACTGCTATGGTATTTATGCAGTTTCGCAGTTGCCGAATATTTCCCGGCCAGTTATAAGCTTTAAGATACTTCATTGCAGCACTTGTAAAGCCACGGATATCGGCTCCCGTATCAGCAATAGCCTCTTCGAGAAAATATTCGGCAAGAATCGGAATGTCCTCGGGGCGATCAGACAGCCCGGGAAGAGTTATGCTGACTCCTTTTATCCTGAAATAAAGATCCTGTCGAAAGCTTTTCTCCTCGACTTGTCTTATGAGGTCATGATTTGTCGCACTTATGACCCTTACATCTACAATCACAGGCTTGCCACCACCAACAGGCGTTACCACACCATCCTCGAGAACACGCAGTAGCTTAGCCTGCATGCGCATTGGCATATCGCCAATTTCATCCAGAAATAATGTCCCAGTATCGGCCATTTCGAAAAGGCCCTTCCGATCAGCAGAGGCACCAGTGAATGCCCCTTTTGTGTGGCCGAAAAGCTCACTTTCAAGAAGGGTTTCGGCCAAGCCTGCGCAATTTATGGGAACAAAGGGTCTGCCGTTGCGCGGCGAATTCAGATGTATCGCTCTTGCCATCAACTCCTTGCCTGTGCCGGACTGGCCTTCGATTAAAACAGGTATGTTCGTTGGGGCAACCCGCCGAAGCACCTTATAAATTCCCTCCATAGCAGGTGAATTACCTCTTATGCCCTCAAAAACAAAGCTGCGTCGGACCTGCTGTTGGTCTTGCATTTGCCGTTTATCGAGGACAGTGCTTATGGCCTGTTCAGCGAGCTCACGCAACTGCCCTGTATCTACCGGTTTGGCAAGGTAGTCATAAGCTCCGTGGCGCATCGCTTCTTTACAACTTTCAATACTGGCATAGGCGGTTATGATTATCACCGCTGTGTCGGGATCGATTTCTCGGGCTCTGGACAAAATTTCCATACCATCGATTCCGCCTGCAGGATTAATGTCAACTATCATGACATCAATCCGCTCGCGTTTAAGTGCGGAAATCGCATCCCCGGCATCATATACGGCCATTGCCTTGCGACAGGATTCCTGGAGGGACTCGATCATACCGTCAGCGTGGCTTTGCTGGCTGTCAACTACTAATATCACACCTTCTTTGGGCATATCGCACTAACCCCGGTAAGCAAAACCCGGAAAATAAAATGACACTTGTGCGGCTCCTGACTGCTCGGCCAAATTTCAAACCCGTTTATTCTTTTTCTTCGGCCTGACTGTCTTGCTGTTGCTCTTCGTCGCTTTCTTCCATTTCTACAAGAGCGGCTTTTCTTGAAAGTCTGAGCCTACCCTGGTCGTCGATGTTCAACAGCTTGACCGGAATGATATCGCCTATTTTGCAGACTTGCTCAACCTTTTTAATATATTCGTCACTGAGCTCACTAATATGACACAACCCTTCGATACCGGGAAGAACTTCAACAAAAACCCCGAAGTCCTTGACTGAAACAACCTTTGATTTGGAATATATCTTGCCGACCTCGGGAGTGGCTGTAAGGCTCTCTATCATGCTCTTTGCCTCAAGATGATTATCACCACCCACACAACTAATATATACTGTGCCGTCATCTTCAATCTCTACGGTGGTGTCGGTTTCTTCCTGTATTCTCTTTATCATCTTACCGCCGGGGCCTATAACTTTTCCTATTAGCTCAGGGTCGATTTGCATGCTTATAAGCTTTGGAGCATGCTTGCTGATTTTAGGCCTTGGCTCATCTATAACTCTGTTCATCGTTTCAAGTATCTTCAGACGGGCCTCTTTAGCCTGCTCGAGAGCTTTTACCATTACTTCCCTTGGCAGTCCTTCTGCTTTGATGTCAAGGTGTATGGCTGTTATACCATCTTTTGTGCCGGCTACCTTGAAGTCCATATCTCCGAAGAAATCTTCTTCACCGACTATATCCGTCAGCAATTCAAACCGCTGGCCTTCACTTACCATCCCGATTGAAATTCCTGCTACCGGAGCTTTCATTGGTACGCCTGCGTCCATCAGCGCAAGCGATCCGCCGCACACCGATGCCATTGAGCTGGAGCCGTTAGATTCGGTGATATCTGATGTTATTCGAATAGTATAAGCAAATTCGTCTTCGCTTGGTCTGACCGGTTCAAGTGCTTTTTGCGCAAGAGCTCCGTGACCTATTTCTCGCCTGCCCGGCCCGCGCGCCGGCCTTACCTCGCCAACCGAATATGGTGGAAAGTTATAATGCAGCGTAAAGCTTTCGGCGTATTCATCAAGTAAGCCATCTATTATCTGTGCATCTCGGCTTGTACCGAGAGTAACCGTGCTTAACACCTGTGTTTGACCGCGAGTAAATAAAGCTGAGCCATGCGTGCGTGGTAAAATATCTATTTCACAATCGATTGGTCTAATCTCGCCATATCCTCTGCCGTCAGGTCGAACGCCTTCGAGCAGGAGCTTACGGACTGTCTTTTTCTCCAGTTTATAAAAAACTTCCTTGACCATCTTTTTATCATACACATCTTTTGCATCAGGATCTTCGGGGCAAAATCTCTGGTACACATAGTCCCTGAGCTCATCTATAGCCTGACTTCTGGCGGTCTTTTCTTTGACCTGCTTTAACTCGTACATCCGATCGCCTGCATAAGCTTCGACTTTCTTATAAAGCTCTTCATCTGATTCGACTTCATAAGGTACTTTATCTTTGCCCGCCAATGCGCGAAGTTCGTCTATCATTTGGCATATCTTTACAGCTTCGGCCTGACCTACATCAACACCCTGCGCAAGCAGTTCTTCACTAACTTCATTGCCGTGAAGCTCAATCATATTGATTTCGGTCGAATGCGAGCCTACCATCAGATCCATCTGGCTTTGCTCAAGCTGTTCATGTGTAGGATTTACGACAAACTGGTTATCAATATAACCAACCCGGCAAGCTGCGATAGGCCCCTGGAAAGGCATTGAGCTGATGTGAAGAGCGGCACTTGCACCAATCATGGCCAACAGGTCAGGGTCGTTTTCGCCATCGGCGCTTAGAACCAGAGCCATTATCTGCACTTCATTATTATAACCTTCCGGGAAAAGCGGGCGAATAGGCCTGTCAATTTTCCGTGCGGTAAGAATTTCTTTCGTTGAAGGCCTGCCCTCTCGCTTTATAAATCCGCCTGGGAATTTTCCTGCGGCACTATGTCTTTCACGATAATCAACACTGAGTGGAAAGAAATCTATATCTTCAAACCGAGGCGGCGCCCCCTGTGCGGAAACAATAACCACTGTTTCACCATATCTGACGATAACGGCTCCGTCGGCTTGTTTTGCTACTTTTCCTGTCTCAATGGACAGGATTCTGCCCCCGATTTCTCTTTCTACCCTATGAACTTTAAACATATCTTTCCCTTAGTCATATACCTGCAAAATACTTACACACCTAACATAAACCTGCATGAACTACTTACGCAATCCCAGCCTGGAAATCAACTTCTGATACCTGGCTGGATCCTTTGTTTTTACATAACGAAGCAATGACGAGCGTCTGCCGACCATCTTCAACAGACCTCTTCTGGATGAGTGGTCTTTTTTGTGCGTCTTGAGGTGCTCTGTCAGTTCATTGATTCGATTTGTCAGGATAGCAACCTGAACCTCCGGCGAACCAGTGTCGCTTTCGTGGTTTTCATACTCACTGACTATCTTTTGTTTTTCTTCCTTCTTCAACATAGTAAAATTTCCTTTCTTTTGCCAATGGATTGGCGCGATTCCATTTTCACGCTAAAAACAGCTAACAGCATCACCAACGCGGTGATACCGGCCATATTGATTTTTACTCGCTAATTGCGCCAATTAGCCCTTACGCCGTTAAAAGCGAATTGCATAGTTTATTAAGTCAGTTGCGACTATGCAAGTCTTTTTTTGTGGGAACTTTGCGCCTGAGGCATCTGGAATGCCGCGGATATAATGGCTTTACTGCGCCATTACGGAGGATATGCGGAAGACAGGCAAAAGAAGTGCTATGGCGATTGTGCCTATTACTGAGCCGAGAATGGTAATCATTACAGGCTCGATTAGAGTTGTGACGCTGTTTATGGAACCTTCGAGCTTTTTTTCGTAATAAACGGAAATTTTATCGCAGACATCTCCAAGCCTACCGCTTTTCTCTCCGGCCTTTAGCATCTGGAGGATACTCGGAGATATCAGATCGTTTCCCGGGGCAAGCTGTATTGCCTCTGAAAGCTGGTATCCGTTGCGTATTTTCTGATCCACATCTTTCCACAACTGCTGAAAGTAGTAATTATCGCAGGAATCTTCAATAACCTCTAGAGAGTCCAGCAGGTTCACGCCGGTGTTGACCATTGTAGCCATAATCCTCATGCTGCGGGTTACTACCGTATCAATGAACATTGTTCTGAAGATAGGGATTGTAATTTTGAAATAATCCAGAACCCTGCGCCCTGATGTCGTGCCCGACCACCAGTAGAGTCCGCCGGCAACAAGAACAGCGGTAGTTATTACAATTGCCATAATATCAATATCGCGCAGGGTCTGGCTGAAGGTTACCAGTATCTGGGTTATCTTTGGAAGTGCGGCTCCTCTGGCTTCATAGATTCGCATAAAACGGGGCAGAACAAAGAACATAAGAGTTCCGGTCGCAGCCACAGCAACAAGGGCCATTATAAACGGATAGGTAAGAGCTCTCTGGATGCGTTTTTTTGTTTCACTTTCAAAATTCAGATATCCGCTGAGAATATTAAGCATCTCCGACATCCGCCCAGAAGCTTCAGATGTTCGAACCATACTGACAAACATAGGTGAAAACACTCTGGGAAACGCCTGTAACGCGTTGGAAAAATTATCACCGCTTTTTATTCTGTCAGTTAAATCTTCGAGTATTTCCTTAAAAGGCCCAGCCTGACTCTGCTCAGCCATAGCATCCATCGCATCACTAAGTGAAACACCGCTATCGAGCATGACAGAGAGTTGTGTAGTAAAAGCTATAAGCTCAGATTGATTTACACGGATATAGCTTAGTCGGCTGTCATTCTGCCTGTCAATGGTCTTAATCCGCGCAACCGTACCAGCCGCTTGGTTTGGTGTGGCTGGTGACGCTGAATTCTTTGTCATCATTTCGCTAGTCATGTTTTATCCGAATCAGTTGTCGGCCTGAGCCATTCTTAGAACTTCATCAACGCATACGATACCGGCCTTGACTTTATCGATGCCATCAAGCTGAAGTGGAACCATTCCTTTTTCCATCGCTCTTTGCTTCAATTGTTTCAAGGTGGCTCGGTCGTTGACCATTTCCATTATTTCTTCATCCGGCACAAATAATTCCTGCACCGCTATTCGTCCCATATAACCTGTATTGCGACATTTCCTGCATCCTACGCCCCTATAAAATGCTGATATCTGCCCTGCCAAATCCTCAACCTGGTTTCTGATAACCTTAGGGGGTGTGTATTCTGCTTTACAGCCTGGACAAATTTTGCGAACAAGGCGCTGAGCAAGTGAAGCTTTTAGTGACGCTCCTACAAGATAGGGAGCCACATCCAAATCCAACAGCCTGGTAACCGCACCCGGGGCATCATTTGTATGCAGAGTTGAAAACACTAAATGGCCTGTAAGAGCTGCCTGAACAGCTATATTAGCTGTATCTTTATCACGAATCTCGCCTACCATTATAATGTCAGGGTCCTGCCGTAGAAGGCTTCGCAAAGCTGTGGAAAATTTAAAGCCGGCAGTCTCATGCACTTGAAACTGATTCATACCCACCATATTGCATTCGACCGGGTCCTCTACGGTGCAGATGTTTACTTCCTCGCTATTAATCTCAGCCAGAGTTGCATAAAGCGTGGTGTTTTTACCCGAGCCAGTTGGACCAGTTACCAGCACTATTCCGTTTGGCGATTGAACGACCTTACGATAAAGCTGCAAATTCTGATAACTGAATCCTAGAGACTCCAGATTAAACAGTATCCTCTGTGGGTCTATAATTCTAATGACAACTTTTTCACCGTAATTTCCCGGCATAACCGAGACACGCAAATCAACCGGCCTGCCCTCGACAAGCACATGAATTCCTCCATCCTGCGGTAGTCGGCGCTGGGCAATATCAAGCTCTGCCATAATCTTGATTCGGGAAACAATCGCTGCGTGCATCTGATGCGGAGGTCGAATTTTTTCATAAAGTTTTCCGTCAACTCTGTATCTGACCCGTAGGCGTTTATCATCAGGCTCTATATGTATATCGCTGGCATTTTCGAGAACGGCGTTGTATAAAAGATAATTAACCAGCTTGACTACCGGCGACTGGCCGGCTATCTCTTCTATATTGCTTATGTCCTCAGTGATATTCTCTATCAGTGCAAAATCTTCGAGGGATCCCTCATCTATTATCTCATCGATAACAAAAATATTTGCGTCAGGAAGATAAGTCTCGAGAGTGGCGTTAATATCCCTGCTTGTGGCGCATACAACCTGAACTTTACAGCCGGTGAGTCTTTCTATCTCATCGAGCATAAACACATTAGTCGGCTCAGAAACCGCAACTGTGAGAACATCATAAACCTTAAACAGCGGCAATACCGCATGCTCGAGCATAAATTCTCTCGGTAAAAGCTCAATAACTTTGCTATCGCATATCTTGGGGCTGACTTGCGCGTAACAGACGCCATAAGCCTCTGCCAGAGCCTCGGCAATCTGGTTATCAGTGCAGTAACCTGACTCAACAAGCAACTCCCCCAGCAGCTTGTGATGGCCGCCTGCCTGCTGTTGTGAAAGAACCTGCTCAATCTGATCAGAGGTTACTATGCCGCGTGCAATAAGTAGCTCACCCAGCGGCATTTTATGCTGTACGGCTAACTGCTGATCTGAGTATATGTCTGTTTCTTCATAGCTCATGTTTATATTCTGTCTATTCGCCTTACTGCAATTACGCGAAACTCTTCACCGCCATAGACAATTCCTGATAACTGTCAAACTCATCGTTAAGCCGCGTTATCTCGAGTATTTTACTGCAATTTTCGTCCAACCCAGCCAGACGTAACTGGCAACTATTTTCCTGGCAATAGTCCCGAACCCAAAGCAGCCTTTCCAGACCTTGGCTGTCAATAAATGAAACTTCGTTCATATCTAGTACGATGCCGGTTCGGGATTCATTTATCAAGACCCTGATAGTATCCTCTAAAACCGTGACACTGTCGGTATCAATATCGCCTTGAATCCCAAGAACGCTTATCTGACTATAATCCTGTCGCTGAACTTTCATCTTAGTAATGTCCCAATTGCTGCCAGGCCATATTGAGCAAAATTTTCTTTGTTGCCGTGAGAACCAAAACCATCCTGCATTATATTCCAGAGCCTGTCGATGTCACTACTGAGAAAAACCTGTCCTATTTTGGAGTCAAATTGTGTACCCAGTCCATTTTCAATTTCAGCAAGAGCTTGTTCGACCGACATTGCGTCACGATACACCCGCTTACTTGTCATGGCGTCAAATGTGTCGGCAAGCCCTATTATCCTGCCCGTCAGCGGTATTTGTTCGGCTTCCAGCCCCTCAGGATATCCCTTGCCATCAAAGCGCTCGTGATGACTGAGAACGCCTGGAACAATATTTCTCATTTGTTTTATTTCACGAAGTATCCCTGCTCCTATAGTTGGATGAGTTTGGATATGGTTTATTTCACTTTCGCTGAGCCTGCCGTTCTTTTTAAGAACCGCCTCGCTAATTCCCATTTTTCCGACATCGTGCAAAAGCCCTGCAAGATAAACATACTGTATTTCATCTTCATTGATCGGGTAGTTTTCTGACAACCGCTCAGCTATCCAGCGAGAAATAAACGCCACTCGCTCGGAATGTCCACGAGTGTATTGATCCTTGGCATCGATACTGTTAGTTAGGGCTTTTAAAGAGCCCATAAACAATTCTTTCAGCTCAAGGAAAAGTCCTCCGTTTTCAACAAAAACCGCGCAGCCGCTTGCAACCGAGTTAAAAAGCTTAATATCGGTACTATCAAAATCCTGCTTATCCTGCCTGTTGACAGCTACCATAAGCCCTATAAGATTATCGTCTGATACGAGGCTGCCCTGGTTTTCTTTGCTTTTGCCGCAAAGCGGGACCACTATTATATTCCTGATATTTTCGGGCCAGTCCCACTGAAATGGCGAATCAATCTCACTGTCAACAAGAGCCTCTCTTCCTGCACGCATCTGTTGCAGAATCCGCTCTTCAAGCACTGCTGCCATTCGTTCATCGATATCTATAAGACCCGAGCCGGCAGTTATCATTAACTGGTTTCTGTTATCTATCTGCTGTTCAAGCAGGACGGCTATCCCCTCAACATTGACAATTTCAGTAAGACTGTCGCAGGCCATCTGAAGATAATTTGCGCCTTGCTCGGTTACATGCATATTTGTGCTGAGTTTGTGCAGCAGCACCAGCTCTTCGTAAGTGTGAGCAAGTTCATTGCTTACGCTGCCTATCTGTTGTTCCGATTTTTGCTGTATTTGCATCCGTTCGACAAACATTTCGCTCATCTGCCGGAAATATTCTATTTTGTCGGAGCCTTCCAGGCCTGCATCAATCACTGCTGCTCCTACAAAATCAGAATCCTCTGTAACTACTGTCGACACCATATTATCACCGCACCTGCCGACAATAGTACCGCTGCCTTGCCACTGCGTTTGTGCCGCCTTGGCCGAACGCAGCATCTGCTGATCACTGCTTATAAAATCCCCGCCCAGACAGCGAATAGATATTGAACCGTCAGCCAGACAGAATACGAAATTGACACCGAAACTGGCAATGCGCTTGCCGAAATCCTCCAATTGTCTGATGCAGGATGAAGATATACTGTTCGATTTTGACTGAATCAATGCCACTATTCCATTACCTCCATGGCCCGAGATTAACTTCCGTGATTTACGGTCTGGTGGTGAAAAATGTCCTCGATGCTGCGCAAGAGCTCTTTTGGGCTAAATGGCTTGCTCAGAAACTCCGATATCCTCAAATCATGCTTGATATGTTCGTCTATATTAAAACTGCGAGCAGTCAGCATTATCACTGGAATATCAACGGTGGCGTCATAGCTTCTCATATTCTCTACCATTTCCAGGCCGCTCATAACCGGCATCTGAAAGTCCGTTACGACAATATCAGGCCGCTCCTCCAAAGCCAGTTTAAGTGCTTCGCTGCCGTTCTCTGCCGATATAACCTCATAGCCGTTATTACGAAGCTTTATCGCGACAACATGTATTATGTGCACCTCATCGTCAACTACCAGAACCTTTTTTGGCATCACTATTCCTCCGGAAAATATTCCTTTTATCCGTTCACAACTTCGCAAGCTTTGGCAAGCGGCAACTCGAAAGTAAAAGTACTGCCTGTACCCGGCTGGCTTGTAACAAACACTCGCCCATTATGTATCTTTTCGACAATTTGTTTGACCAGGTTAAGGCCCAACCCCGTGCCTTTAGCCTGAGAACTATTCTTTTTCACGCGATAAAATTTTTCAAACACATGCTCCAAATCATCTTTTGGTATTCCTACTCCTGTATCAGTAACCCGAACCTGAACGACATTCTTATGTTCATCCACTTCGCTGGTGATGCGCACCTGACCGCCGGAAGGGGTATATTTGACTGCGTTGCTGAGCAGATTGACTATTACCTGGCTTAGCATATCCTTATCGACCTCGACCTGGTCGAATACTATCGGCTGCTGAGAGATGACCTCGATATTCTTTTCTGCGGCGAAACTTCGAATCATAGATAATTGCTCTTCGATAAGAATTGTCAGACTGACAGGCTTTTTTTGGACTTTTATAAGACCTGACTCAATTCGAGAGACATTCAGGATATCCTCGATGAGGCGATTAAGCCGCTGGGCCTGCGTCTGGATTACGCAATAAAATTCTTTGCGGGTTTGCTCATCTTCGGCCTCACCGTCCGCCAGCATTTCCGAATAGGCCGTTATCGAGGAAAGAGGTGTTTTAAGCTCATGTGAGACATGGCTGACAAAATCGTTCTTCATAGCTGATATTTCTTTTTCCCGGGTGATATCGTGAAGAACGGCAACAACCCCGCACACTTTTTCCCGCTGGTCATGGACGCAGGAAATTATGCAGTTATAAATATGCCTTTGGTCATCGCGGACAAACTCAATTTCCCGTCTGGTTCCCAGAGATTGATTGCGCCTGCTCTGTTTTAAAAAACGGACGAACTGTTCCCTGCCGGGGTCCTCTTCCGAACAGCAGGCTATGTCATCTATCACTCTGTCACGAAGTTGCTCGTGATCAAACCCAAGAAGCTGTCCGGCCGACTGGTTGGCCATTGTGATTCGGTCGGACTCGTCAATTACAACAACAGCGTCGCCGATGCTGTAAATTATCGCCTCGGTGTTTTTTCGGCTGCGCTGGCTAAGCTGTTTTGCAAGCTCTAAGTCACGCAATTGGTTGTGCAGTTTTTGCTTTTGGCCGCTTGTGTTTTCGAGCCGGCGAATCAGTGTTTCTTTTGAATTATTTGCTTTTGTCAGTTGCCTGGCAAGCCAGCCAATTACCGCTGCCCCTGCCAGCAAGGCCAAGCTTATCAAAATAAACCAGTGTCGCTGCCCGTCCCCCCAGTCATCACCCACACCGAAACCAGATACCATAAGCCCGACTATAGCCGCCGAACTTAATGAACAGACCGCGACACCGGCAACTGCCGAATCGATTCTCTTAAAATTGCGTAACATATTCTCTTGGCCGTTTTCTTTACAGGCCGCCGCGAAAGCCTCCACGGCAGCCGGAAATTCTTCTTAATCTTCAATAAAAGCTGCTTTGCCTTTGAGTCGGCCGCTAATTGCGTCCCAATTTGTCACTGTGACCTGACTCGACGGATTCGATTACCTTGCGGTTGATCGCATCCTCACCGTAAAGCTCAATCTTAATCCGCTCCTGAAGTTTAAGGGCTTCTCTATATGTAGGCCTGATGCGCAATGCCCACTCAAGTTCCCTTAACGCTTCTTCTGGCTGATCATCGGCATAGAGTTTGGCAGCCTTTTCATAGGCCTTGTTAGCCAGCTTTGTCTGACCTGGCCAGGTTAGACCTTCTTTGGCGCCCGCGCTCTTGCGGGAAATATCCTCTGCCACAGCATGAGCATCAATGTCTTCCGGTGATCTAATTATGTGCGGAGTTAGCATAACAATGACTTCCTCACGCATAGAATCGTCCTTTGTACTCCTGAAGGCTCCACCGAGAATAGGTAAATCACCGAGTACAGGGACTTTTGACTTGCTGGTTGTTACGGAATCTCGGAATAATCCGCCGATAACAATTGTTGTGCCATCTTTAACCATCACATTAGTTATCAGCTCAGATGTCCGTTCAAATGGAATGCCGTCGTCATCAATATTGGCTTCACTTTGCTTGGGATATATATCCATTCTTATATAGCCATCGCTGCCAATGTAAGGCCTGAACGAAAGCTTTGTTCCACCGTCGAGGAACCTGACCTGGCCTTCCTGCCGAACATCTCCGTCAGTAATGCGGTCACCCTCACGATAACCTTGCCTTGTACCAATAAAAACCGTTCCGACTTGTTTGTTCAAGGCAAGTATTTTTGGATTCGCAAGTACTGATATATCGGTAGTTTCTTCCAAGGCGGTAAAAAGCGCTGAAATACTATCTGCGCTGATTCCAATAGCAAGGCCGCCTGTAGGATCAGCAAAATTTCTCTGAGTAAAGCCACTTTGACCATCAGCTACATTCTGGAGGCTGTTTATACTGACATCATCCAGATTGCTCCAGTCAACTCCAAACTTGGTCTCTTCTGTAAGCGTTGCGGTCATTATGGTAGCCTCGATCAAAACCTGATCGGGCCGAACATCTAAAGATTCTAGAAGTTCAGTTGCTTTTTCCAGGTTTTCAGGATAGTCAAAAATGACTATTCTGTCATGAAGAGCCATACTGTCACCACCTGCTTCAGAACCAACGCCCATCTCATTAGTTGAAATGCCTGCCTGAGCCGGCGAACTGCCCTGCACCAAAGCCGCATCGCTCAATACCGGTGACAGCAGCTGCACCGCTTCCGAAGCACTGATGTGGTAAAGCGTAAAGATACGATGCTCCATCCGTTCTTCATTGCGAAGTATTCTTCGATATTCCTCGGCGGTATAGACTCGTATCATATTGCCCTGCTGCTTGTACCGGAAGTCGTTACCAAGAATCGCGTCCATCGCTTCTTCAAATGTTACATCGTAAAGACTGGTAAAGGCAAGCCTGCCGTCAACATTAGATGACGGAACAATATTACGCTGATATTTCGCCGCCAGAAAACGCAGCGCGTCACGGATTCCCATATCACGCTTGAAAGTTATGGACTGTATTTCCTCTACATCACCGTCACTATCGCCATAAAAAACCTCATCGAATTCTCCGGACTCAGGCGGCTGTTCCTTTTCAGGTGATTCTACCGCCTCATCAGCCGAAGGGTTATCAGCAGAAGGATTGGAGATTTGTTCTGCCGGCCCTTCATCTTCGAGAACTACAAAGATTTCATCTTCAGTTAATTCGGCAAACACATCCTGCTGCAACGCGCTGCCAAAAGTAAAAGCAGCAGTTAGAATTACCACTGTGCACCAAAGCCACAAATTACGACCTTTATCTGACATATTCATTTTTTTTCTTTTCCTTTGTTTAACCATTTTAAGTACTCCTTTTTAGCTGTCTTCAGCTTCACCGCTTGGGCGGTTTTCTTTTAATTCTCAGTCATCGTCGGGTGTATTTTCTACTTTCAATTTTATTTCCAGATCATCATATTCAAGAACCACCTGGTCGCCTTTTATCTTTGTCACTTCAATAATAAGTTCATTTGCGTCTTGGTCAATTTCTATTCTATCACCGGCTGAGACCAGCATTCCGTTTATAAACGCTTGTGGCCTGTCGCCCATCACCACAGCTTCAAGCTCAAGGGCTTTTGCGATATAATCAGTAATCATCTGGTCGTCTTGTGAATCATCGGTAACTACTTCATAGCTTTCAACATCGAAACGCCCTCCCGAAAAGTCATTCCAGTTATCAATTTTGAAAAAATCCCTACCTATAATATCATTCCTGCCGGATATATTCGGCAAATCTACATAAGAGATTTCTATCACGGACTCGACCTGGCCACTGCTTTCTGACAAAGCCGCTGAGGCCTTTTCAGGCCCGCTGCGAGTCAGCACCCGCACCCACATAAAAAGCATTAACACTATCAGGCAAGTCGCCATAACGGTCTTCTTCTTTTCCGCTGCGAATCTCTCCATAGCACCGCCCATATTTTTTTCTTTTTTTTCCATTATTTGGCCTCGTAATAGATATTGGCCTGTGCCCACATCTTTGCCATGCTTTCAGTCAATTCATCGCTTGAGAGTTCGACTTTTGCGATTCTAATAACACGATCAATCTCTTTAAGCGAACCAAAGAAATCAAATATCTGATCAAGGTCGCCATTACATTCCATAGTTATCGGAATGGTATTAAGCTTTTCGCCGGGGTTTTCCGCACCCGGTCTGACTACCTGGTTCGAAAGACCGTGTGCTTTCATTAACTCGGCTATCTGTTGCAAAAATTCACCGACTTGACGCTCATCGGGAATTCTTCTGTGATAATCACCCACATACGCTGCCAGATATTCCAGTTGCTGTCGCATCGGGTTCAACTGCGACGATACCTGCGAGGCTTTGCTGATATGCGCCTCGCGGTTTACTGTTTCCCGATGAAGGCTTCTGGCCACTCGGCGAAGAGGCAATATGCCAAGAAAAAGGTATCCGCAAAGCATCACCAAAGCTGCAAAGCAGATAACCACATGTTCCCGGATTTTTAAGTTACGGTTTTTCATTTAGTCTCCATCAACAGCACTGTCGGCCTGAGCCATAACCGTTGCCTTCTCCTTATAATTTGCTAAATAACAGGCGATTTCAAACTCACTGACCTCAAATTTATTTTTATCGCCGGAAGGGCTAATGCTTTTGTTCCGAGAATATGCCGGATAAACAGTCGTAAAATACGCTGACCTTTCCATCCGGCGGATAAAATCTGCTACATCGCCCGCGCTTGCCGCTATGCCCTGAATGCTTATTTTATATCTAACCGGTTCAACGGCATCGCCAACAGCGGAACGCCCTGCCCCAGCCAGTTTGTATTCATCACCGTTGCGGCTTTGATTTAATGGCTCTTGTTCGAAAGCAACTTTATTTAGAACGATATTTTGGCTTAGCAGATAACTTAACTCGCCGAAAATCCCAACAATATCACCGGTGCTGTTAAGGCTTTGGAGAACAGCTTTTTGGTCTTCAAGAACATTGAGCTTTCTACGCAGGTCCTCGTGCTCTTGCGTTGCTCTCATAGCGCTTTCCATTTGTGATTCCATGGAATTGTTTCTGCTGTTAATATTTGAAATATCACGAACAATCGCGACATTCCAGCCTACCAACAGCACAACAACGCCAACAATAG